>CERL01017491.1_pt1 | contig 16062 bp, 15 predicted proteins | sample 530811 | NCBI WGS metagenome assembly CERL01 (sample SAMEA2620995, study PRJEB7988) | marine metagenome | isolation source: saline water (ENVO:00002010), including
ATAGCATTAACAACAGATTCATCTTTTTTGACTGCATGGTCAAATGATACTGATTTTAATACATTATTTTCACGACAAATTGAAGCAATTGGAAATTCAGGTGATGTTCTAATTGCTATCTCAACCAGCGGAAATTCTGAGAATATAGTTGAAGCAGTAAATATGGCAAAGAAAATGAATATTAAAATAATTATTTTGACTGGAAAAAATGGAGGAAAGTTGAATGGAAGAGGTGATATTGTTATAAACATACCTAGTAATGATACTCAACGAATCCAAGAAGGGCATTTGCTAACAGAACATATTTTATGTGAAATGTTAGAAGCTTCCTTATAAATTTCTTTAATTACTGATTTGGATACCTATCTAGAAGATTATCTTATAATGTTGCGTGTTGAGAAAAATCTTTCGACTAATTCAATTACATCTTATAAGACTGATTTAAAACGTTATATAAATTTTCTTTTTAATAAAGAATCAATTCAAGATCTTAATTCTATACGCCAGATTCATATACGAAATTTTATTCGTTATTTAAATGATCAAAATTTATCATCTGCAAGTATCAATCGATCATTTTCTTCTATTCGCTCTTACCATAAATATTTATCTGGTGAAGAAAAAATATCGCATAATCCTACTCAGTTACTTGATCCTCCTAAAATATCTAAAAAATTACCGAAGGTTTTATCTATTCAGGATGTCGATGTGATAATTAATTCTGTTAAACTTGAAGAATCTATGGGGTATAGGGATAAGGCCATTTTAGAAACTTTATATTCAGCAGGATTAAGAGTATCAGAATTGTGTGCTTTGGAAATGAACAATATATTATTCGATTCCGCAATGTTAAGAGTAGTGGGAAAAGGGAATAAAGAAAGATATGTTCCTTTAGGAAGTAAAGCGATAAAATTAATTAATGATTATTGTAAATATATTCGATCTTTACTTATTAATAAGAAAAAGACTGATGGAAATGTGTTTTTAAGTAAGAATGGTAAAAAATTGACTAGAATGACAATTTTCAACATCATGAAGAAATGGACCCAAATTTCTGGAATAAATAAGGATATTAGCCCTCATACTTTTAGACATTCTTTTGCAACACATTTATTAGAGGGAGGGGCAGATTTAAGAGCAATTCAAGAGATGTTAGGCCATTCAGATATTTCAACTACGCAGATCTACACGCATCTTGATAATGAATATTTAAAAGAAGTTCACCGGACATTTCATCCTAGGGCATAGCATATGCTTTTTCGTTTACCGGCTGAAGTTTTAGTTCTTTTAATTCCTGTTTTATTATTTGCTTTAGTATTTCATGAATTTTCACATGCATGGGTTGCTAATAAACTAGGAGATCCCACAGCTCGTTATGCAGGTCGTCTTACTCTAAATCCTATAGTCCACCTTGATCCAATTGGTGGATTAATGATTCTATTTGTTGGATTTGGTTGGGCGAAACCAGTGCCTGTAGATACAAGGTATTTAAAAAACCCTAGACAAGATATGATGAAGATTGCTTTTGCAGGGCCAGCATCTAATCTACTATTAGCTTTCATTGCAGGAACAATTCTTCGATCTGGTTATGTTCAGGGAAGTATGGCGATGATGATAATTTTATTCACACAAATTAATATAATGTTAGCAGTATTTAATATGATTCCTGTTTCACCATTAGATGGCTCACAGATTTTTTCAGGGTTATTAATAAGAACTAATCCTGATCTTGTAAGAAATTTACAAATTTATGGACCTCAAATATTATTAGGCGCAATCCTAATTGGTTATTTCACACCTATTTCTCCTATTAGTTGGATAATGCGACCATTTGTAAATTTCTTTCTTTTTCTATTTGCAGGTATTTAAAAGATCTTGAAGCAAATTTTTAAAAGAAAAAGAATTAGATATAAACAATATAGATCTATTATAAGGACAGGATTTATTTTAGCTATTGTGGTCTTGATAATTCACTATTTAAATCAGATAAATTAATAATTCTAGTTATGCAGCAATTAGTTGAATGTGTTCCAAATTTTAGTGAAGGACAGGACTCTAATAAAATAGGAATTATTATTTCAGAAATTAAAAAAATTACTGGTGTATCATTGTTAGATATCTCATCTGGAATTGATACCAATAGAACTGTAGTAACTTTTGTAGGATCAATTTCTTCTGTGGAAGAAGCTGCTTTTCAAGCAATTAGAGTTGCATCAGAAATTATTGATATGCGAAAACATAAGGGAACACATGCTCGTCTCGGCGCTACTGATGTTTTCCCTTTTATACCAGTAAGCAATGTTACCGTGGATGATTGTATATCTCTTTCACATCGTGTTGCAAAACGAGTGGGTGATGATTTATCTATTCCAGTCTATCTTTATGAATATTCAGCACAAACGCCTGAAAGAAAAAATTTAGCAAATATTCGATATGGGGAATACGAAGGGTTGAGTAAAAAACTTTCTGATAAATCATGGGCTCCTGATTATGGACCATTGGAATTAAATGAAATATCTGGCGCTACTGTAATGGGTGCACGAGAATTTCTTGTAGCATACAATATAAACCTTAACACGATGGATAAACGAATGGCAACAGATATAGCTTTTGAAATAAGAGAAAAGGGCCGCGCAAAAAGAAGAGATAATACATATTCGCCTATTTCATTGGATGGTGAAATTATTCGTTATAAAAAAGATGAATATCCATGTGGAATATGTGAATATGTATCTAATAATTATGAAACAATTATTAATCATAATAACAAAGATCATAGTTATGATCTTAAATCTTTATTTTTAGAAAAGGCTTATAATAAAAGTAATATATTTGGCAAACCTGTTATTCAACCAGGTATGTTTAATTATATAAAAGCGGTAGGTTGGATAGTAGATGAATATCATAGGGCACAAATTTCTATTAATTTTACAAATTTTAATAAAACACCTATTCATGAAGTATTTGATACTGTATGTGAGCTAGCAGAAAAAAGGGGTATTAGAGTTACTGGGAGTGAATTAGTTGGTTTAGTTCCACTAAACGCAATGCTTATGGCTGGGAAATACTATCTAAACAAACAGTATTCTACAATTGGAGTCCCAGAATCAAGAGTAGTTGAAGTTGCAGTTCAAACTTTGGGCCTTTCTGATGTATCTTCTTTTAACCCGAAAGATAAAATTATTGATTATGCTGTGAACAATTCTGATAAAAAACTAGTAGAGATGTCTTTAAATGAATTTGGCGATGAATTATCTACAAATTCGGTTGCACCTGGAGGCGGAAGCGTTTCGGCTTTAGTTGGCAACCTTGGTTCAGCTCTTATATCAATGGTGGCAGCGTTAACCTTTGAAAAAAAAGGATTTGAAGATAGTAGAAAAAAGATGGAGTTAGCCGGAACTAAAGCGCAATTAATAAAACAAAAACTTGCAAATCTTATCGATGATGATACAAATGCGTTTAACAAAGTAATTGAAGCATCAAGATTACCTGATTCCAATAAGAATGAAAAGGATACGAAAGATTTGGTATTACTAAAAGCAAATAAGAACGCGATAAATATTCCTCTTGAAGTTTCAAGATTATCTCTTGATATACTTGAACTATCTTATGATTTAATTAATGATATTAATCCTAATTCAATTAGTGATTTGGCAGTTGCAAGTGAAGTGTCTTTTGCAGCAATTAGAGGAGGGATACTAAATATTTACATTAACATGAATGAAGTTAAATCAGATAGAGAATTTGCTGATAATGTGATGAAAGAAGTAGATGCTATGCTTAGTAAAGCATCTGAACTAAAGGATAAAATATTTAAAGAATCTATTCAATTAATAAATTCATAATGAATCCGATAATATCTTTACCGGAAGATCTCCGTAATAAAATTTCTGCAGGAGAAGTTGTTGAAAGACCTGCTTCAGTAGTTAAAGAGCTTTTAGAAAACAGTCTAGATGCCGGTGCATCAGAAATTACTATCGTTATTGAAAAAGGAGGGCATCAACTTATTCAAGTTAGAGATAATGGACATGGCATTAGCCCAGATGGTCTTTCACAAGCTTTTCAAAGATATACTACAAATAAAATATCTAATATAGATGATTTATTTAATATAAATACTCTTGGATTTCGTGGAGAGGCACTGGCAAGCATTGCTTCAGTTTCAGAAATTAGTGCGGCTTCTTCCATAGATGAAACATCTGGGCACCAAATGAGTCTAGTAAATGGGGTTACTAGTGATATAAAAGCGGCTCCACCAATAGGCGGAACAGAAATAACTGTTAGAAATCTATTCTACAATACTCCTGCTAGAAAAAAATTTCTTAAATCAATCAATTCTGAGTTCAGACAAATTGTCAAAATGGTTAGAAGATTTGGTCTGGATTTTCCAGATGTATCTTTTATTCTTGAACACAATAATAAAAATATTTTAAACCTTACACCTGAAAGTTTGGAAAATCGTATTGTTTCTCTAAATGATCCTACCTTCCGTGATCAGTTGTTAAAAGTAGAATTAACAAAAGGAGATTATACTATATCTGGTTTCGTTGGAACATTAAACCTTATTCGGAAAAGACCTGGACAACAATATCTCTTTGTCAATCATAGATATATTCAAAATAGATTATTGAATTCTGCAGTCTATTCTGCTTATGAGTCTCTTGTAAAAAGAGGTGAGTATCCTTTCTCATTATTAAATATTACAATACCGTTTGATCAATTAGATGTTAATGTGCATCCTATGAAGATTGAAGTAAAGTTTATTGATGAGTGGAGAGTATATCATGTTGTTAAGTCTGCAGTAAAAGATTCTATATCAAATATTTTATCCACAATCCCATTATTTCAACATAACCAGCAATTTCATGGATTCAATAATAGTTTCGGATCAAATCAAAATCAGGAACCAATAAATTTTAATATTTTTTCTGAATCAAAGACTGAAAATGATATTCAGCGTGCAAAAGATTATATAAGTAGTTTTCAAATTCAAACAAAAGAATCTTCAGTTTATGACGGAAGTACTTTATGGCAAGTTCATAATAAATATATTATTAGTCAGATTAATAGTGGGTTAGTAATAATAGATCAACATGTTGCACATGAAAGAGTATTATATGAGGAAGCATTAAATGCTTTTGACAATACACCTTTATCTGCACAAACACTTTTATTCTCAGAAGAGCTAGAATTTTCTCCAGATGAATTCACTGTACTTCTTGAAATATCTACTTATTTGAAAAAATTAGGATTTCGTATAAAAGAGAATGGTCAAAATAAAATTTTACTTGAAGCTATTCCCTCCAATATGGGATGGGGAAATGAAAATACAGTAATTAAGGATATAATAGATAATTATATAGCAAATAGAAAAAATTCAAGCTCTTATATGGAAGACCTTGCAGCTTCATTTGCATGCCATGCAGCAGTTAAGGCAGGGGATACTCTATCTATGGAAGAAATGCAAATCTTAGTTAATCATCTTTTTTCTACAAAGCATCCTTATTATTGTCCTCATGGTAGACCTATTATTGTTCAGTTATCGCTTGAAGAATTAGATAAGCGATTTGAGCGTATCTAATAAAACAATATATGAATCATATCTATCCTGAACCTATTATAACAATTGTAGGGCCTACAGCAGTAGGAAAAACATCTATTTCAATTAAGGTTGCAAAAGAAATTAAGGGAGAAATTATTGGACTTGATTCTAGACAAATTTATAAGGATATGTCAATTGGAACAGCCCAGCCTTCTAGAGAAGAATTAAGTTTAATTCCTCATCACCTAATTGGAATAAAAGATCCAACTTTTATTATATCATCAGGTCAATATGCAGATTTAGTTACAAAAGCAGTATTGGATATTGTTAGTCGTAAGAAGGAACCAATAATATGTGGTGGAGCAGGTTTATATCATCAAGCTATTTCAAAAGGAATATTTTCTGGTAGTAAAACAGATTTAAATATTCGAGCATCATTATATGATGAATATGACCAATTAGGCGCAGAAAATATGTTTTCTCAATTGGAAGCAATAGACCCTATTTATTCTAAAAAAATTCATATAAATAATAAGAAACGATTAATTAGAGCTTTAGAAATTTATAAGTCTACAGGTAAAACACCATCAGAGCATTTTGATTTACAGAAAAAAGAATCTAGATCAATATTAAATCTATTTACGGTATTACTTACAATTGATAATGAGAAGTTGCGTAATATGATAGAAAAAAGAACCAATATGATGATTAATAGCGGGTGGATTAATGAGACTAAGAAACTTATTTTAACTAGAAAGAAGGTAGAAATGCATCCGATGGACTCTATTGGATACCAGCAGATTGTCTCCTATATAAATGGTGAAATTTCAGAAAAAGAATTAAAGGAGGAAATAATTCTTAGGACTAGTAAATATGCTAAAAAACAGATTAAATGGTTTAGAAAAGATAAAATAGATTTAGAAATTAATATGATTAGAAAACCCGATTTTGTAGTTAAAAAAATTCTTGAAAACTTTTATGATACAAAGTCATCTTTTATGAAAAATTGATTTGTTAGGTAATTATCTTAATTGTATTATTACAGGAATTTTGACCCTTTAATAAGCTACTGAGATAGCAAAAAGGGCAGTCTGATGGCCTCTGGTCTTTCAATGCATTCAAATGTAATTGAAGCTGCCCAGGGGTTTTTTTTTGGAAAATGATTTGATGAAAAAAGAATACTCAGTGATCCTTGATAAAAAAACAATATCTAGTTCTATTATTCGAATAGCTCATGAGATATATGAAAGAAATAAGAATCTAGATAATTTAGTTTTAATTGGTATTCAAACAAGAGGAATGCCATTATCAAAAAGAATTCAAATGGAACTATTTAAAATTTCCAATATCGAAACTCCTATAGGATCACTTGATATTACTTTCTATCGTGATGATTTTAGAGAAAGATTATTAGTCCCGCAAGTACATGGAACTGATATTTTGTTTTCTTTAGATGACAAAGTTGTTGTTTTAGTTGATGATGTTTTGTTTACTGGTCGAACTATTAGAGCTGCAATTGATTCGTTAAATGCATTTGGTAGAGCTAGCGCTATACAATTAGCAGTTTTAGTAGATAGAGGGCATAGAGAGATGCCTATAAGAGCTGACTATGTAGGTAAGAATATTCCAACTAATGATGGAGAGCATATTGCTGTTCGATTAGAAGAGACAGATAAAAACGATGCCGTGATAATTATAAAACATGATCAATTAGATAAATCATGATGAAGCAAAAACATCTTTTAGGTCTCGAGCATTTCCCTGCTGATGATTTAGCAAAGATAATAGAAACATCTTTTAGCTTTAAAGAAATTCTTGATAGACCAATAAAAAAAGTTCCTTCTTTGCAGGGAAAGACCATTGTAAATCTTTTTTTTGAAAATTCAACGCGTACTCGAATAAGCTTTGAATTGGCTCAAAAACGTTTAAGTGCAGATACTGTTAATTTTTCAGCCTCATCGAGTAGCTTAAAAAAAGGTGAAAGTTTTAAAGATACTGTTCAAAATATTGAAGCAATGAAAATTGATGCAGTAGTTATGAGACATCCAAGCCCAGGTTCTTCATTACATTTAACAAAATATATTGATTCTGTTGTTATAAATGCAGGAGATGGTGCCCATGAACATCCAACACAAGCTATTCTTGATATGACTAGTTTAAAAGAACGTTTTGGAAAGATTAAAGGACTCAAAATAGGAATTATTGGAGATATTGCTCATAGTCGTGTGGCAAGAAGTAATATATATGGTTTGAATAAGATGGGAGCTGAAGTAATGGTTTGCGGTCCTCCGACACTAGTTCCGTATAATATACAGTCATTAGGAGTGAAGATTACACATAACCTAGATGAAATATTGGATTGGGCGGATGCAATTAATGTCTTGAGAATTCAGTTAGAAAGGATGGATCGAGGATTATTTCCTTCAGTGAGAGAGTATAGAAATTTATTTGGCATAACAAATGAAAGATTACAAAAATATAATAAAGAAATAGTTATAATGCATCCTGGTCCAATGAATCGTGGAGTGGAGATTGAAAGTGCTGTTGCTGATGGAAAATCAGCAATTATTTTAGATCAGGTTCTAAATGGAGTAGCCTCAAGAATGGCCATTTTATATCTATTTTTAGGTGGAAATCAAAATGAATCTTAAAAATATACCAAAAAAGTTATTACTTAAAGGTGGCAAAATTTTCGATCCAACTTTAGACAAGTTGAAAAAAGCTGATATATTAATTGAAAAAAATAAAATTGCAGCAATAGGTCAAAAAATCAAAGATAATAATGCAAGTATAATTGATTGTAATGGTCTTGTTATTACTCATGGATTCTGTGATGTTCATGTCCATTTTAGAGAGCCCGGCCAAGAGGATAAAGAGACCCTAGCGACTGGTTCTCTAGCAGCATTAGCGGGTGGATTCACACGTGTTTGTGCTATGCCAAATACTAGCCCTCCATTAGACTCACCTGAGGCAATAAACTTTATAGTTGATAAGTCTACTGAATCTCCAATATTTATTCATCCTATTGGGGCAGTAACTAAAGATCAAAAAGGTAAAGATTTAACGGAAATACAGGGGATGATTAAAGAAGGAGCTGTTGCCATAAGTGATGATGGACTTCCTATATCTGATGCTCAAGTCATGAGATTGGCCTTAGAATATACTTCTATGTTTGATATTCCAGTTATTAATCATGCAGAGGATGAATGTTTGCGGAATAATGGCGTAATGAATGAAGGAGATAATTCAATAAGGCTCGGACTTAAAGGGAATCCTTCTCTGTCAGAATCTATTATGATTCAGAGAGATCTTGAACTTGCAAATCTTGTAAATACAAAAATTCATGTTCCACATGTTTCCACAAGTGAAGCTGTATCCAATATAAAAAGAATGAAAAAAATCAATCCTAAAATATCAGCAGAAGTAACACCTCATCACTTGTACTTTAATGATCAAGCTCTATCTAACTATAATACTAATTTTAAAGTTGCTCCACCTATACGTTCTGAAAACGATCGAAAGGCCCTGACTAAGGGAATAAAAGATGGAACTATAGATTGTGTTGCTACAGATCATGCACCGCATACGATTGAAGAGAAAGAAGCTTCATTTGATATGGCTCCTTTTGGCATGATTGGTTTGGAAAGTTGTTTTGGTGTTATAAATAAAATTTTGGATTTACCCATTAACCTAATAATAAAGCTTATCACGAAAAACCCTAGAAGGATTATGGGTTTTAATAATAATTTATTTGAAATAGGATCTCATATAGAATTAACAATAGTTGATCCTAATTTAGAATGGGTATTCAATGAGAATAATATTTATTCAAAATCTAAAAATTCACCATTTATTGGAGAAACATTAAAGGGTAAAGTCCTTTATACCTTATCAAAAGGATATTTAGCTGATTTAAATACAAAAAATTAGCACTTAATTAAAAAGTTATTATTTATTGACATAAATAAATGTAATAAGCTACCTTCAGCGGCTTTATTCGAACTGAAAAAAGATGAATACATTTTCGATAAAACAATCTGAAATAAAGAAAGATTGGCTTATAGTTGACGCCAATGGAAAGACTCTTGGGAGATTTGCATCTAAAATTGCACAGTTACTTAAGGGTAAGCATAAGCCAACATACACTCCACATATGGATATGGGAGATTGTGTTGTTGTAATCAATGCTGAAAAAATCATTCTTTCAGGATCAAAAGAAAAAGATAAAACTTATTTTAGCCATTCGGGCTACCCTGGCGCTACCTCTTTTATTGGAGTATCTCATGTACGCAAACATCATCCTGAAAGAATTTTAGAATCCGCGATTAAAGGAATGCTTCCTAAAAATAAATTGGGTCGTAAAATGATGACTCATCTTCGCATATATAGTGGATCAACGCATCCTCATTTTGCTCAAAATCCAAAGGAAATTGATTTATAATGCCTGCATTATTTAAGAATGGTACAGGTAGAAGAAAATCTGCTGTCGCAAGAGTGTATCTTTCATCTGGAAAAGGAAAGATTACGGTAAATGGAAAAGATTTTAGGAAATATTTATGTCGCGAAACCCTGGCAAATGTTGTTTTAGAACCTTTAGAAGCTATTGATAAAATTGAAGCCTATGATTTCAATATTAATGTTAATGGGGGTGGATTAACCGGACAAGCGGGTGCAATTCGTTTAGGTATAGCAAGAGCATTAATTGAAGAAAATATTGATTATCGATCTTTACTAAAATCAGGAGGATATTTAAGGAGAGATTCACGTAAGGTAGAAAGAAAAAAATATGGCCAACCTGGAGCCCGTAAAAGATTTCAATTTTCTAAACGATAAAATATTATGTCTGAAGTAAACTTTGAAAATTTATTAAGCACTGGAGCCCATTTTGGTCATGTTACAAGAAAATGGCACCCTGCATATGAACCATATATTCTTATGGAAAGAAATGGTGTTCATATTATTAATTTAGAGGAAACATTAACTGGATTGAAAAAAGCCCAAGATTTTCTTTCTCAAGTTATAAAGAAAAATGGAGAAGTTCTTTTTGTAGGGACTAAAAAACAAGCAAAAGACATTGTTCAGCAGGAAGCTGATCGTTGCGGGATGTTTTATGTTGTAGAAAGATGGTTGGGTGGTACTCTTACTAATTACTCAACAATTAAAAAAAGTATTAAACGGTTACAATTGCTTGAAAAAGAAGGGTCAAGTATCTATCAGAATTTAACAAAAAAAGAGATTCAAATGTTAAACCGTGAGCGTGTTAAACTAGCAGATCAACATCGTGGTATCAAAGATATGCGAAAAGTACCTGATGTATTAATAGTAGTTGATGCTAATTTTGAATCTACTGCAGTACAAGAAGCATTAAGATTAGAAATTCCAGTAATAGCTATTGTCGATAGCAATACAGATCCTTCACTCGTAAGTCATGTTATTCCAGCCAATGATGATTCTATTAGAACTATACAAATAATATTATCTGCACTTACTAACACAATATTATCTGCACAAGTAAAGGATGTTGATAAACAAAATGATAAAGTTAAAGATAGTGAATCTCCTAAAAAGAATGATCATCCAGTGTTAAAAAAATCTGTTAATTCTGAAAAAGAAGTATCGTTGGATGATAATGAAGAAAATGCTAAAGATAGTCGTGATGGTAGTGATAAAATTAATGATGGAGTGGTGTCTGATTAATGAGTATTGATGCTAAAACTGTAAAAGTTTTACGTGAGAAAACTGGCGCAGGAATGATGGATTGTAAAAGAGCTCTTGTTGAAACAGATGGAAATCTTGAAAAAGCAGTTGAAGCTTTGAGGACAGCTGGAATAGCGAAGGCAGAAAAAAAAGGCTCTAGATCTGCTCAGGAAGGACTTATATATTCCTATATTCATCATGGTGGAAGATTAGGAGTTCTCTTAGAAGTAAACTGTGAAACTGATTTTGTAGCTAAAACAGATGGTTTTAAAGAACTTATTCATAATCTTTCAATACAAATTGCAGCTACTAGTCCAACATCTGTTAGTAGAGATACTGTTTCTAAGGATTTGATTGAAAAAGAAAAAAATATCTATATAGAACAAGTTAAAAGTTCTAAAAAGCCAGTTAATGTTATTGAAAAAATTGTTGAAGGTAAAATGGACAAGTATTTTCAAGAAATTTGCTTACTTGAACAGCCCTTTATTAAAGATCCAGATAAGATAGTAAAGGATCTGATTACTGAATCTATTGCAATGTTAGGCGAAAATATTACTGTAGGCAGGTATACGCGTTTTGCGATAGGTGAATCTCATAACGAAAACTAATAATTATTAATGTCTGATACTGCTTATCGGCGGCTTGTACTCAAATTATCAGGTGAGGTACTTGCCGGTGATGAAGGTTTTGGTATAGATCCTACTAAAGCGAATAATTTAGCTCAAGAAATTAAATCAATTCATGATATGGGTATTTCTATAGGATTAGTCATTGGAGCAGGTAATATATTTAGAGGTATTCAAGCTGCTTCTAAAGGCATGCAACGTGTAACAGGTGATTATTTAGGAATGCTTGCAACTATTATGAATGCAGTATGTGTACAAGATGCCTTAGAAAATTTAGGCTCTGTTACTAGGACTTTATCAGCAATAACTGTAGCCCAAATTGCAGAACCCTATATCAGGCGTCGAGCTTTGCGACATTTAGAAAAAGGAAGAATTGTAATTGTTGCAGGTGGAACAGGAAACCCATATTTTACTACGGATACAGCTGCGGCCTTAAGAGCAACAGAACTTGGTGCAGAAGTATTAATAAAAGGAACAAAAGTTGATGGTGTATACAATAAAGATCCATTCTTGCATTCTGATGCTAAAATGTATAAACAAATTTCATTTAAAGAAGCAATTCAGAAAGAACTTCGAGTTATGGATATGACAGCAATATCTTTATGCAAGGAAAACTCTCTACCCATTAAAGTATTTAATATTAATAAAAGCGGAGAATTAAAAAAATTGGTTCAAGGTGAACCAATTGGAACTTTAGTAGGAGATTAATATTATGATTAAGGATATTACTCAAGATGCATTACACCGTATGGATCAAGCTGTTGTTCATACTAGAACAGAAATGAGTAAAGTTCGTACCGGCAGAGCCAATACCGAATTGGTTGAATCGATAAAAATATCTTATTATGGTTCTTTAACCCCATTAAACCAACTTTCTACAATTTCTATTCCTGAACCTAGATTAATTACTATTCATCCATTTGATAAATCTGTTATAGATGAAATAGAGAAAGCTATTATGGAAAGCAATCTTGGTCTTACACCAAATAATAATGGTGATCTCATACTTGTCCCTATTCCTCCATTATCTGAAGAAAGACGGGTTGATTTAACTAAATATATTCACAAATTAGCTGAAGATGGTAGAATTGCTGTAAGAAACGTAAGGAAAGATGCTATTAATCATCTTAGGACCCTTCAAAAAGAAGACCATATATCAGAAGATGAAATTAAACGTTCTGAAACAGAAATTCAGAATTTTACAGATAGCCATGTAAAAACTTTAAATGAAATTATGGAGAGCAAGGAAAAGGAAATAATGCTCGTTTAGAGTTTCAAATTAAATATTTAACCTATTAAAATATTAGTCACATTTTGACCAGCCACATTGCCTACATACAATACAACCATTTTCATTAACTAAATCATGCGCTCCTTCTTCGCAGGTGTTAATCTGCGCCTCAGAGCTAGTAGGTGCCATTGTAATTAGCGGTTTTTGATCATCATAAGAATGGTCATTTATATCATTTAACTGATGCGTTCCTTCCTTTAAGTAATCATCGAGTGCTTTACCAATTGCATCTGGTGTTGATAATATTAAGCGACCATTTTCCCATGTTGGATTAGGACCAGAAATTCCTTTTAATTGACGGACTATAGAATGCGGGTTAACACCGGAACGTAATGCTAATGATATTAATCTACTAATGGCCTCAGATTGGGCTGCAGCATTTCCTCCTGCTTTACCAATAGTTGTGAATACTTCACATAGGCCTTCTTGATCTTCATTTATTGTAATATATAATGAACCTTCACCTGTACGTATGCGACGTGTTTCACCGTTTGTAGCCACTGGACGAACTCTAGGTGTTGGAGATACCTGCGATTCTGCTTCTGAATAATTATTACTGATTTCTTTTTTTTCTTTGACTTCTTTTTTTTCAGTAACTAGAATTCCTTCTCTTGAACCTTCTCTATATACGGTAATACCTTTTAGTCCAGATTTATATGCTGTCATATAAATATCTGCAACTGTTTCAACTTTAATATCTTCAGCTAGGTTTACAGTTGAGGATATAGAACTATCAATGTAGTTTTGAACAATACCTTGCATTTTAACACGGAAGAAAGGATCTATATTATGAGCAGTAACAACGTATTCAGGTAAAGATTCATCAGTACCAAATAATTTTTTTATTATAGGGTGATAAACTTTATATTCATCAAATTCTTTACCATAACCATCATTTTTCTTTACTCTTCTTTTATAACTTGTTGCAAATATAGGTTCAACACCAGAAGTTACTCTTGCAACGATTGCACCGCTTCCGGTTGGTGCAACAGTTGTAATTGTGGAATTTCGTATACCAGTTTTGCGAATATTATCCCGTATTGTTTTTGGCAGATTTTTTACAAACTTACTTTTACTATATCCTGACCAATCATATTTAGGGAAAGCACCTTTTTCTTGTGCTAATATATTACTTGTTTCATATGATGTATCCCGAAAAATTTTCATAATCTGATCTGTAGTCTGTAGAGCATCTTCGCTATCATATTTAATACCCATTTTAAGTAACATATCACCGAGGCCAAGTATTCCAAGTCCAATTCTACGATCATTAGTAGCATTTTCTTTTTGCGCATCTAGAGCATGACGATCAAGATTGTAGTCAATAACATTATCAAGAAATCTAGTTCCAATGGAAACTGTTTCCTTGAATTCATCAATCATAAAATTACCTGATTCATCCACAAAACGTTCGAGGTTAATAGCACCAAGATTACAACATCCACCATCAGGAAGTGGTTGTTCTGCGCATGGATTTGTCGATACTAAAGGACTACAATATTCTGCATTATGATAGTCTTTCATTGTATCCCAAAAAAGCAGTCCTGGCTCTGCGCTTTTGTGGGCATTTTTAATTATTTGTTTCCAGATATCCCTTGCTGGTATTGTTTTATAAACCTTATTATCCCAACATAGATCAAAATCTGAATCTTCATCAACTGCTTTCATGAAATCATGTGTTAGTAAGACTGATATATTTGAATATTTAACCATATCAATATCACCAGTTTTTATACTAATGAATTTTTCTATATCAGGGTGATCTACGCGTAAAGTTTGCATATTGGCACCACGGCGTCCATGCTGTGCAATAGTATTAGTATTTTCAGAAAAAAGATTCATAAACCCAGTTGGGCCACACGATTCTCCACCTGTTCCATTAATTGCTTCACCTGATGGTCTTAGAACTGAGAGATCATGACCACATCCACCGCCATATTTGTATGTTAAGGCTTCATCTACCACTGTTTTATATATATCATTAATTTGATCATCTTTGATTGCTACAACATAGCAATTATTTAATGTTGTAGTAATATCATCACGACCTGCACCATGCATGATCCTTCCACCTGGAACAAATTTAAAATCTTCAAGTACAGTAAAAAATTTCTTTTCCCAATGCTTTTGTAGCTTTTTATTCTTCTCAACAGAAGCAAGCGCCTTGGCTTGTCTTTTCCATATTTCTATAGGATGATTTTCCCAAGGAGCCAAGTATTTATTCTTTAAAACATCTGCACCTAAGTCATCATCTGTATAATATGATTCTATGGTGAATTCTTCAGGTATATCTGTTATAGATGATTTACCATTAGCCTCTTCTTGAATCCTTTTAACTTTCTCTACAAGTTCAGGATCAAACTTTTTTCCTTCATTTGAAGGAAGTGAAAAATCAAATTCCATTGCTTCTGCCATACATGTCCTCTTAATTGGTATGTGGTGTTAAAATTTTAAAAAAACTTGGCTGGTAAGTGAATAAGCGATTTATCGCTTGGTTGGCTACCATCAATATATTTTACAAAGATTATTTGTTCAAGTATAAAAGTAAATTTATACTCTTTATGGAGGAAAAACTTTTGAAAATAATATGAAATTATAATGAAAAACTTATTCTATCATCATCATCATTTATATTTGTAAATATTAATCAATATATTTTGAAATAAACGCTATCGACGATAAAATAATTATCTTAAATAAAAGTTGGATTAAGAACTAAAATTTATATTATTTAATACGTTTACCTTTTGGATCTCGTGGTTTAAAGGGTATAAATGGATATGATTTTGGTGATACTAGAGTGCCTGTTGTAAATACAAAAGGATAATTACCTCCAGAATCAATAGTGATTTCTAATAAGCCAGCTTTATACCCAGTTTTAGGTTTACTAACATGGAGGTAATATT
>CERL01010726.1_pt1 | contig 15950 bp, 8 predicted proteins | sample 530811 | NCBI WGS metagenome assembly CERL01 (sample SAMEA2620995, study PRJEB7988) | marine metagenome | isolation source: saline water (ENVO:00002010), including
CACACTGGGCATTGAATGGCTTATCAAATACCAATGCAATGTTGACAGCGACTCTTATGGATGATGAGAATGTTCTATTGTTTACACCCACAAAAAAGCTCGCCGGAGCGAGCTTTTATATAGGCTAATTACAACGAGCCATGTGGACCAATAACGCGGTTAAACGCCAATGTAATCCAAAATACCTTCAGCGGCTTTACGGCCTTCATCAATCGCCGTCACCACTAAATCACTGCCTCGTACCATATCGCCACCAGCAAAAATTTGCGGGTTAGACGTTTGGTAAGCAAACTTGCCAGCAGACGGCGCGCGAACACGGCCTTTTTCGTCTAGCATAATGCCAAACTCTGCAAACCAAGGGGCAGGGCTCGGTTGGAAACCGAATGCAATGATCACAGCGTCAGCTTCAAGCACATGTTCTGAGCCTTCAACTTCTACAGGGCGTCGACGACCATTAATATCCGGTGGCCCCATTTCCGTTTTCACTAACTTAACGCCGCACGCTTTTCCGTTTTCATCAACCGCAATATCCAAAGGCTGTAAGTTAAACATAAACTCCACGCCTTCTTCTTTTGCATTCACCACCTCTTTACGTGAGCCGGGCATACTTTCTTCGTCACGACGGTAGGCACAGATAACTTTATCGGCACCTTGACGAATAGATGTACGTACACAGTCCATGGTGGTATCACCACCGCCGAGTACAACAACTCGTTTGCCTTTCATATCGATATAATCAGCTTCGTCTTTCTCTAAGCCCATAACACGATTCGTGTTAGCAATAAGAAAAGGTAGCGCGTCGAATACACCTTCAACATGTTCATTGTCGAAACCACCTTGCATAGATTTATAGGTACCCATGCCAAGGAAAACGGCGTCGTAATCGTCAAGGAGTGATTGGAATTCAACATCTTTACCAATCTCAGTATTCAGAACAAACTCAACACCCATTTCAGTAAAGATTTGACGACGTAGTTTGATAACGTCTTTTTCTAGCTTAAACGACGGAATACCAAAAGTGAGCAACCCACCAATTTCTTCGTATTTGTCGTAAACCACCGGTTTTACACCGTTGCGAACAAGTATGTCTGCACACGCAAGACCTGCTGGTCCTGCGCCTACAATAGCCACTTTCTTGTCGGTCCACACCACATCAGACATATCTGGGCGCCAGCCCATTTTAAAGGCGGTATCGGTAATGTATTTTTCAATACTTCCAATGGTGACCGCACCAAAGTCGTCATTCAATGTGCAAGCACCTTCGCATAGCCTGTCTTGTGGACATACGCGTCCACACACTTCAGGCAAGCTATTGGTCTTATGCGACAATTCCGCCGCTTCTATAATACGTCCTTCATTGGCGAGACTTAGCCATTGAGGAATGTAATTGTGAACGGGGCATTTCCACTCACAATAAGGGTTACCGCAATCTAAACAGCGGTCAGCTTGACCCTCTGTTTGAGGTTGGCTTAGCGGCTGGTAAATTTCAGCGAACTCTTGTTTACGCACCATTATCGGCTTTTTAGGCGGATCGATACGTTCAACATCGACAAACTGGTAAACATTCTTTGCCATAAACTTTATCTCCTCCTATTGCGCCTGAATGCGCAATTCCGCGCTAGAACGACTGATGTGGCCAAGTAGATTTTTCACATCACTGGTTTTTGGCTTAATAAGCTTAAAGCGTTTAAGCGTAGCGGCGAAATCGGTTAGCAACGACAATGAGTGATCGCTACCGGTTTCTTCATAATGCTGGTTGATTAGGCCACGTAGGTGCTCAACCAAAATGGCTTTGTCTTCGACTGGCATGACATCAACCAATTCGGCATTCACACGATTATCAAGGTCGTCATTGTCATCCATCAGATAAGCAAATCCACCTGTCATACCCGCACCAAAGTTGACGCCTACAGGGCCTAGTACAGCAACAATACCACCGGTCATGTATTCACAACCGTTATCACCAATACCTTCAACCACGGCAATAGCACCAGAGTTACGAACCCCAAAACGTTCACCTGCACGACCAGCAGCAAATAATTTCCCGCCAGTAGCGCCGTACAAGCAGGTGTTACCCATGCTTGAACTCTCATGTGCGTTGTACTCAACACCTCTAGGCGGATTAATCACAAGCTTACCGCCTGTCATACCTTTACCCACGTAGTCATTGGCATCGCCAATAAGGTGCATATGAAGACCGCCAGCGTTCCAAACGCCGAAGCTTTGCCCCACTGTACCGGTCAATTCAACCTTAATCGGGGTGTCTTCAAAGTCGTGATTACCGTGATGTTTCGCAATTTCACCAGACAGCAATGCACCCACAGAGCGGTCTGTATTGCGAACCGCATACTTAAGGTTTATCGACTTGCTGTTCACCACGGCATCTTGCGCATCTTTTAGCATTTGCGCGTTTAACTCGCCTTTATCAACGGGCGCGTTAGTGGTTTGCGAACAGAACAAGCGTGTATGTTCACCCGCTTTTGGCTGGGCTAACAGGGGAGACAAATCCAGTCGATTCTGTTTAGCCGTAATGCCATCAATAACTTTCAGAAGTTCGGTACGACCAACAAGGTCGTCGAATTTCTTCACGCCCATGGCAGCCATGATTTCACGTACTTCTTGGGCAATAAATTTAAAGTAATTCATGACCATCTCAGGTAGACCAATGAAGTGATCGTCCCGAAGTTTTTGATCTTGCGTTGCTACACCAGTCGCACAGTTATTGAGATGACAAATACGTAGGTACTTACAACCCAGTGCCACCATCGGCCCAGTACCAAAACCGAAGCTCTCAGCACCTAAAATACCGGCTTTTACTACGTCTAAACCTGTTTTCAAGCCACCGTCAGTTTGTACTCGCACCTTATGGCGTAAGCCATTTTCGATGAGCGCTTGTTGCGTTTCTGACAAGCCAAGTTCAAATGGGCTACCGGCATACTTCACAGAAGTAAGTGGGCTTGCACCCGTACCGCCATCATATCCAGATACCGTAATTAAATCGGCATAGGCTTTGGCTACACCGGTGGCAATCGTACCTACACCCGGTTCAGAAACCAGTTTCACAGAGATAAGCGCGGTGGGGTTAACCTGCTTAAGGTCGAAAATCAACTGAGCCAAATCTTCGATAGAGTAAATATCGTGATGTGGCGGTGGTGAAATGAGGGTCACGCCAGGCACAGAAAATCTAAGTTGTGCAATGTACTTGTTAACCTTATCACCAGGCAGCTGACCACCTTCACCCGGTTTTGCACCCTGCGCCACTTTAATTTGAATAACGTTGGCATTAACCAAGTAATGCGGCGTTACACCAAAGCGACCAGACGCCACCTGTTTAATTTTTGAGTTTTTCTCAGTACCGAAGCGAGATGGGTGTTCGCCACCTTCACCAGAGTTAGATTGACCGCCCAAGCGGTTCATCGCAATGGCTAAGGCTTCATGTGCTTCAGGGCTTAATGCCCCAATAGACATGGCTGCGGTATCGAAGCGAGGGAATAAATTCTCAGGCGCTTCAACTTCACTAATATCAATCGCATCGCAATCTGGGTTTAACGCAAGCAAATCGCGGATATGCGCAGGAGAGCGTTCATTCACTAACTTCGCATATTGCTGGTAATCGCTATATTCACCAGAAACCACGGCCTTTTGTAGCGTGCTTACCACGTCTGGGTTGTAAGCATGGTACTCACCGCCGTGTACATATTTAAGCAGACCACCGTGACCCACTGATTTACGTTTAAGCCAGGCTACGCGGTTAAGGTTGATAATATCCTGGTGAAAATCGTCGAACCCTGCACCTTGAATACGTGACGTAACACCTTTAAAGCACAGCTCCATCACTTCATTATTTACGCCGACGGCTTCAAATAACTTTGAGCTACGGTAACTGGCAACAGTGCTGATACCCATCTTCGACATGATTTTATACAAGCCTTTATTGATACCTTTGCGGTAATTCAATGTGGCTTGCATTGGTGAGATATCTAATTCACCTTTTTCGCATAGTTGCTCAATGGTTTCATAAGCTAAGAACGGATATACCGCTGTTGCACCTAAACCAATAAGTACAGCAAAATGGTGTGGATCGCGGGCACTGGCGGTTTCAACCACGACGTTGGCGTCACAACGTAGCGATTTCTCTACTAAGCGTCGCTGAACGGCACCTACTGCCATCGCTGCCGGGATCACTAAACGATTTTGTTTAATATTACGGTCTGAAAGAATAACAAACGCCGCGCGCTTGTTCTTAACCAGCATTTCAACTTCATTACAAATACGCTCTATGGCTTTTTTCAAACCTTCTTGCGGCGCGTATTGCAGTTCGATGACTTCAGAGTAGTAATTCTCAGGATTGAATTCTCGAAGCTGTTTAAGGTCGGTATATAACAATATTGGTGACTCAAACAATACGCGGTCAGCGTAGCCTGAGGTTTCACTGAATACGTTTTGTTCTCTGCCAATACAAGTAGCCAACGACATGACGTGATTTTCACGCAGCGGGTCGATAGGCGGGTTAGTCACCTGAGCAAACTGTTGACGGAAATAGTCGTAAACCGTTCGCTGTTTGGAGGACATTACCGCCATAGGTGTGTCATCACCCATAGAGCCGACGGCTTCTTGACCATCTTTCGCCAACACTTTTATCACTTGCTGAATTTCTTCATAGCTGTAGTTATACAGCTTGTGATAAACCGACATGGTGTCGTCATTGAACATACGCTTGCCAATTTGTGACGCGTCTAGCTGTTCAATGGGCGTAAGGTGACGAATATGCTTGTCTAACCACTCTTTATAGGGGTGGCGCGCTTTCAAGTCTTCATCAATTTCCGTTGAGCGCCAAATTTTGCCGGTGTAAGTGTCTACCGCTAGCATTTCACCTGGCCCCACGCGACCTTTTTCAATCACATCAGACTGCTCATAATCCCAGATGCCAATTTCAGAGGCGAGGGTAATAAAGCCATTTTTAGTGATAACGTAGCGCGCAGGACGTAAACCGTTTCGGTCGAGGTTACAAGCTACATGGCGGCCGTTAGTTAAAACGATACCGGCAGGGCCATCCCAGGGTTCCATGTGCATAGAGTTAAACTCATAAAATGCACGTAGGTCGTCGTCCATGGTTTTGTTGTTTTGATACGCTGGTGGCACCAATAAGCGCATGGCACGGAATAAGTCCATACCGCCCGCAAGGAACAATTCCAACATGTTATCTAATGAAGACGAGTCAGAGCCTTCTGTATTAACGAAGGGAGCTGCGTCTTTAAGATCGGGAATAAGCGGCGTTGAAAACTTAGCGGCACGGGCCATTGCCCAATCTCGGTTACCCTTAATGGTGTTTATCTCACCATTGTGAGCAAGAAAACGGAAGGGTTGCGCGAGTGGCCAACGGGGCAGTGTATTCGTTGAGAAACGTTGATGGAAAACACATATCGCGCTTTTCATACGTTCATCAGCTAAGTCGTGATAAAAGGCGGGTAAGTCTTTCGGCATTACCAAGCCTTTATAAATAGTCACCAACCCTGATAAACAGGCAACGTAAAAGTCGGGGTCAGTTTCTAGGCGTTTCTCAACACGGCGACGCACCATATATAGGCGGCGCTCTAAATCACGCTTGCGCCAACCCGCAGGGGCATTCACAAACACTTGTTCAATTTGAGGAACGCCGGTCGCGGCCAATTCACCCAGAACAGAATGATCAACAGGCACTTCGCGCCAGCCGACTACACTCAGGGTTTCTTTTTCTAGTTCTTCATTTAATACTTCGCGTGATGTTTGCGCGAGTACTGGGTCCTGACTTAAGAAAATCATGCCCACGCCGTACTTTTTGCTGAGTTTCCAGCCATTTTCGTCGGCGATTGCATGGAAGAACGCATCCGGTTTTTGTAGCAACAAGCCACAGCCATCACCGGTTTTTCCATCGGCGGCAATACCGCCTCTGTGCTGCATACGGTCTAAGCCGTGGATAGCAGTGGTAACCAATTCGTGACTGGCTTCTCCATGAGTATGGGCGATTAAGCCGAACCCACAGTTATCCCGGGAATCGTTGGGATTATATAAACTCATCTCTTAACTCCTTCAACCTTTGACTGGGTAAGGTATGCGTTGCGTGTAGATGCGCCTAGGTTTTGCGTATCACAACATTGTTCAGACGTCTTTTAGCAGCCGGCAGTATTACCCGCTTAACGCGCCTTTCTTGTCGTTATTTATTATTAGAGGATTCCAGTCGAATTCCGCATTTTTATGCATTATTGCTGTGCGGGCCGTACAAAATACCCACATTGAAAACTAAAATCAAACGTAAAAATGAATGTCCTTTTAAAGATTTGATATAAATAATTATAAAATTAACTAATACAGTAACTTATAAACATTAAATTCGATTTGTAATAAAAATGTTATCAGTAACAATCGTAGATAAAAATTCGTTATCGTAATGATAATTACTCGCATTTGGCTGGGTGTGATGAATAAAAATTCATTTAATTTCGAGTTTTATGTATCTCAAGGCGGTGGTCATGTATTTTTATTTAGAAACGTAAACTTTGAACTTCACCCTTTGACTGCTATATTGATTGAAAATTATACAGTGGTAAAGCGCTTAATGGAATGAGTAAAAGTTTTATCTGAACATCCATGTTGTCGGTGCAAAAACGTTTAAAGGAAAAAACATGCCGACGCTACAACATAATGCCTCTGCTGATAACCTTATCATTAGTAAACATCGCCTTTCAGGGAGTGATGTTTCTTTCACGCCTTCACCTAACACGTCTGGTCCTTTCAAAGACAGTTTTCCCGATACCATCGTTATCCATTTTACCGCCGGGAGTAGTTTGTCATCGTCAGTAAATGTGATGACAAACCCGAATAACAAAGTATCGGCGCATTTAGCGGTAGGGCGGCAAGGTGAAATTGTCCAAATGCTGCCGTTTAATAAAATTGGCTGGCATGCGGGGAAAAGCAGTTGGCAAGGACGCACAAGCCTAAACCAGTACTCTTTAGGCATTGAATTAGATAATGCAGGTGAGCTTACTCCAAATGGAGAAGGCTTTTATACCAGCTGGTTCGGTGGTGTTTATGAAAGCAGTGATGTGTTCAAAGGCACACATCGAAATCAAACTGCCCCTCGATATTGGCACCGATATACCGAGGCGCAAATTATGCGTACGTTTTCTTTGTGCCAATTATTATGTCGCCAATACGGCATCACCTGCATTGTAGGGCATGAAGAGATAGCGCCTGATAGAAAGGTCGATCCTGGCCCCGCTTTTCCGTTAGATAAACTGCGTTCTCGCATGTTGGGAGATGCCGAGCCTTCACACGTTGACGTGACAGAATCAAATACTCAGATAAACACCTTCGACGTACCGCAACCGGCAGTGGTTAGGGCCAGTAAGTTAAATGTAAGAAGCGGGCCTGGTACACACTATGATAAGCAAGGGCTACCTTTACTAGCCGGTGACAAGGTTGAAATTATTGAGGTTAAAAAGGGATGGGCGAAGGTTGAACGCACCACTACCGGTTGGGTAAGTGAGCAATATTTGGCCACGGTTAAAGCGGAATAAATAAGCCTAACGCGGCTATACGTTCCCGAAATAGAGAAACCCTGATAGGATAGGGCGAATATAATCCTAACAATAGACGTTCATGCATTCAGACTCACCCAATGATTCCTGGGCTATTAGGTTTGCTCAGTTTGTACAACGGTTTGGCACGCTTAAACTCAGCATCCTTTTCGTTGTTTTATCTTTAGTCTTTACCCTTGGTGGCTCGTACGTTATTCGTGTCAGTATGGGCAGTGATGTAGAACCCGATGATTTCATTAGCGCGGTTATTCTCACTATGCTTTCTGCACCTTGGGTACTCTATTTCTTCAGTGAGCTTATAAAGCAACTGGAAAACTCCCGCACCAATTTAAAAGAAGTGGTAAGCCAATTAGAGCGTTTACGTGAAGAAGATGTTTTTCTTAACCGTGAGCTGCAAAGCAATATTCGCCAACTCAACCACGAGATAGAGCAACGCAAGCAAGCGCAAGAAGAGCGCGAGTCTGTGTTTAAAGACCTTGAGCGGGAAATTCAGGATAAGTCTGAACAAGAAGCTCAGGCTCGCCGTTTGTCTACCTTATTACGTTCTATTATCGATGCGTCACCGGACCTTATCTATTATCGAAATGAAGAGGGGCGATTTGCCGGTTGTAACCGCATAGCGGAATTAATGACAGGCAAAACTGAACAAGAGTTACTTGGACTGACGCCTACAGACGTGTATGAAGAAGAGTTAGCGCGACAAATTGTTGCCAGTGATCATGAGGTACTTGAAACCAATGCCAGTATTACCGAAGAGTTATGGTTAAGGTTTGCTGACGGCCGTCGACGTTACTTTGAAATGAAGCGTGTGCCCTTTTTCGATAAAGAGGGTAACCGTTTAGGTTTATTGTCATTTGGTCGCGATATGACTGAACGCAAACAGGCTGAAAACGCCGCTGCCAAAGCCAGTACAGATAAAACCCGTTTTATTGCAACCATTAGTCACGAACTTCGTACACCGTTAAACGGTATCGTGGGCTTGAGCCGCATGTTGCGTGATACTGAACTTACAGAAGAGCAATTTAACTGGGTGAGTACCATTTATGCCAGTGCAATAACCTTAGGGAACATCTTTAACGATATTATCGACCTGGACAAATTAGACAGGGATAAACTCGAACTGAGTTTAAAAACCATATCGTTAAAAGACTTTACCGATGAATTAAGCAGTATTATTCGCTTATTGGCTGGGGATAAACAACTTGAGTTTAAAACCACCCTCCACGAACCTTTACCGAGATTAGTGGAGATTGATGGGACTCGGTTGCGTCAAATTCTCTGGAATATCCTATTTAACGCGGTGAAGTTTACCCAAAAAGGGTATGTGAGTTTAACGGTTTCATCCACGAAACCGGATAACGACAAAGCCTATGTGACCTTTTTAATTGAAGACACAGGCGTAGGGATCCCTGAAACGGAAATCGATAAAATTTTCGCTATGTATTATCAGGTCGACCATCCAGACCACCAGTCTGCAACAGGTACCGGTATCGGATTGGCCATTTGCAAGCAAATGGTAGATTTGATGAACGGTGAAATTCATGTGTCGAGCACAGTGGGTAAAGGCACACGGTTTGAAATAGTGTTGCCTGTTCAAATTTCCAATCGCCCCATGCAAGTGGCGCAGCTGCAAGTCACAGGCCTTAATATTCTGCTGGTTGAAGATATAGAGCTGAATGTCATGGTAGCTAAAGCGTTACTAGAAAAGCTCGGGCAAAAGGTGGATGTTGCCATGACAGGACAAGAGGCCATCGATAAAGCAAGAGAAACCCAGTACGATTTGATCTTACTGGATATTCAATTGCCAGATATGACCGGTTTCGACGTGGCGAGCACACTCATTGAAGAAGATTTGGTCATGCAAACGCCCATTGTTGCATTGACAGCCAACGTGATTAAAAAGCGCGATGAGTATTTGGAAAATGGCATGGACGATGTTATTGCCAAACCCATTAAAAAATCGCGGGTCATTGAAGTGTTTAATGAGCTGTTTCATGCGCCGCCAGCGCCGTTAGAAATAGATGGTGAAGTCGCGCGCCCTGAGCCTAACAAAATATTAAGTAACATTTTAGATATGGACTTATTGCAGATGTTAGTTGATACCATAGGGGATGAAATGGTGCGCGCAAGCGTGAAAGTATTCCAAGAGAAAATGCCGGAATACATGGAAATACTGCAATTAAGTTTAAGTGCCGATGAAAAATCAGAAGTCTGTGCACAAGCCCATAAAATTAAAGGGGCAGCAGGCTCTGTGGGGTTAGCCCGTGTTCAGCGAATAGCAAATCAAATACAGCAAGGCGACCACCCTACGTGGTGGGAGAACGTTCATGACTGGGTAGAAGAGCTGCAAATGGCGGTTCAACATGACATGAAAGCTTTGCATGATTGGTTAAATGAACAAAGGGTGGACGATTAAGTTCCATAAAAGGGGTGAGATTTCACCCCGTTTTTGTTTGCCCATGACATGCTTTTGAATGGGGGTTTACAGGGAATCATGACCAACATGAACAGTGAAGCAAAAATAGAAGACTTTTCCAACAATGTGTTGGTGCCCGAAGCTTTACCTACATTAACCGATATTCAGTTTCTTTCTATCTCGCCTCGATACCGGCTTATTAATGTGGTCGTTGCATTAGGGACCTGCATCATTATTGCAATGATCCTTACTGCCGTTCGGTTTCAGCCCTTTTTTACTGTGCCAGAGCAATTAACTCACCTTTACCCCTACGCGTTAATGGGCGTTACTGTGCTGGCGATATTGTGGGCCGTGTATCATGTCTTTGCCGATGTCAAAATTAAGTATGGTATGCGGGAGCAGGATTTAAGCTTGCAAAAAGGGTTGGTGTTTCGACAACAAGCCTGCCAACCCATTTTACGGGTTCAACATGTTGAAATTAAGCGAGGACCAATCATACGCTTGGCAAAGTTAGCCTCGTTGCAGGTGTTCTCTGCCGGCGGCGAATATCACACTTTTGAGATACCCGGTTTACCCTTAGAAAGAGCGGAGCAATTGCGCCAGTTCATACTTGATCATAAAGATGTGAGTGCAAAGTAATGGCCTCGTTAGAAGAGCAGCGCATGATGGAAGACGCGCCCGATAGCTCAGTACAGGTAGATACGGGTAGCCATTGGCAAAGGTTAGCCACCATAGCCATTATGTATTTCACGGTGAGTAATATAAAAGGAATGGCCAAAGGGCTCATTTATGTTGTGCCTGCTTTGGCCGTGACGTTTAATCAAGCGGATGGCCCGATGAAAGATTATCTTTACGTGGGCGGGGCGGCACTCGTATTGCTCATGGCAGTCTCCGGCTTGGCCAGCTTTTTAATGTATCGTTTTCGGGTTCACAACCAACATATCGAAATTCAAAGCGGTGTCTTTTCTCGAAAATACACCAACTTGCCATTTTGGCGCATTCAAAACGTTAAAATAGATTTACCTTTTTACTATCGTCCGTTCAAATACGCACTGTTGGTTCTTGATACCGCAGGGAGCGCAGGAGAAGAAGCTCGAATAGTGGCGGTGCCGCTTCATTACGCCCATGCGTTGCGAAGACAAGTTCTCGTACATCACAAAAACGCCGAAATAGCGGCTACCGAACCTCAGTTAAATCACGGCGCGACCTTGCCATCTCATGATGTTGACGCTGATGAAGTGGTACTTAACCGCCGAAGCATCGGCGATATTGTTATTCATGGTATTACTAACAATAGAGTATGGATTTTACTGGGGGTGGCTGCGCCTTTTTATGATGACGCCATTACAATGGTGTCGTCTTGGCTGGCAGAAAAAGGCTTACAGTTAAATCAATTGGTGGGTGAACAGGCAATTGCATGGTGGCAATTTGGGTTATATGCCTTGGTTATCGTGATGATGATAATGGCTGTACTCGCACTAATAAGTGTAGGCGGGGCCTTATTCACCTTTTATGGTTACACCTTATCGCGATCTGATGACAGATATATACGTAGAAGTGGCCTTCTCAATAAACAAGAAGTCAGTATGCGCGCTTCGCGTATTCAAATGATTAAAGCCAAGCAAGATTGGTTGGACAAAATACTTAAGCGTGTAAATCTCTATTTTGAGCAAAACACAACGGTAGGAAAGCAAGTTCAAGAGCTAATGTCGCCGAATAAGTTAATTGTGCCTTCTGTCACGGAAGATGAGGTGGCTGCGCTTACTGTCGAGGTGATGCCAGGCTGTAAACTCCACCGACATGATTTTACCGCTATCAGTAAACGTTTCATTGTGCATTGGATGTTAATGGTATGGAGCTGGCCGCTAATCGGGCTTTTTGCCGTCGGCTTTATTGCGTCAGAATGGGATATTGTGATGGCATCATTGGTGCTGGGCGGGGTGTTATTAGCAATGCTCTCTTTGCAATGGTGGCGTTGGGGTATGGCCTACGATGGGAAGTATATTTATGTGCGGCAAGGTCGTATTGGCATAGATTACTTGTGCTTTGAACCCTTTAAAGTGCAGCAGGTTATCGTCAAGCAAAGTGTTTTTATGAAGCGCCGAAAACTGGCTTCCATTGTTTTTGTAATGGCTTCTGGTTCGGTAACCGTGCCGTTTTTACCTCAAAAGTATGTGCAATCGATAGCTGATAAGGTGCTATTTGAGGTGGAGTCCACCCGTAAGTCTTGGATGTAATTGGGAGTTACAAATAAAACCATTAGGTACGTCTTTCGTAACTATGTCATTGTAGTGTAAATGCACACCAACGCAGGTACTATATGGATATTCTTGATTATACGGTTATTTTTGTTTATCTCACAGGAATGCTTGTACTGGGCTTCCTACTACGCAAGCAATCGTCTAAACAAGACTACTTTCTCGGTGGGCGAGAGTTGGGGTGGAAACCCCTCACGCTCTCTATCATGGCCACTCAGCTCTCAGCGGTAAGCTTTATATCGGCCCCGGCCTTTGTGGGCTTTCGCGAAGGAGGTGGTCTAATTTGGTTGTCTTATGAACTGGCTGTTCCCCTTGCAATGTTATTGCTCCTTGGTACGGTTTTACCTACCTTGTACAAGTCGGGCGTTGTGAGTATCTATGCGTACCTAGAAAACCGCTTTAGTGTATCTACCCGCTTGTGCATCAGTGCTGTATTTCAATTTAGCCGTGCGTTTTCCACCGGCATTATGATTTATGCACTGTCTATTATTCTTCAAGGCACTATGGGGATCACGCCTTGGCAAGCTGTTCTTCTTATTGGTGTGGTCACCCTATTGTATTCTCTGCAAGGTGGGATGAAAGCGGTGGTGTATGGGGATGCTGTTCAAATGGTCATCATCATATTAGGCACGCTGGTGTGTGCGTATGTGGGAATGACTCAACTTGGCGGTTTTGACCGCTTTTTACAGTTGGTTCCCAGCGACAGACTTACCGCAGTTAATTTTTCTTCTTTGGGGTTCAGCGGAGATAGTTTCGGCTTTTTCCCTATGGTACTAGGCGGGATCATTCTTTATGCTTCTTACTACGGGTGCGATCAATCCGAAGCACAAAGGGCGCTGTCTGCCAAAAGTGACAAAGAACTACGCAAAATGATGTTTGCGAACGGCATTTTTCGTTTTCCTATTACCTTATTGTACTGCGCATCTGGATTGATTGTGGGGACTTTAGCTTTTTCTGACGCCGAATTTTTGGCACAAATTCCTACAGATAACCCTGACTGGTTAATGCCAATCTTTATACTTAATTATCTACCCCATGGCGTAATAGGTTTGTTAGTGGTGGCCATTCTTGCTGCTGCTATGTCTTCTTTAAGCTCTGCTATAAACTCTTTGACCGCGGTTAGTGTAGAGGACTTCAAACGGCTTTATAGCCGATTCAATAAGGATACTTTAGATGAAAACAGTCACCTACGAATAGCAAGAATTATTGGTGTGGCGTGGGGAGTCATAACATTAGTTTTATCACTGAACGCAGGTGCAATAGCGCCCACGGTGATTGAAGCGATAAACAAAGTCGGCTCGGTATTTTTTGGCCCTGTTCTGGCCGTGTTTTTACTGGGGATATTGAGTGTAAGAGTGCAAAGCTTAGATGTCAATATTGGTTTAGTTGCAGGCGTAGGTACTAACATCATGCTAGCGTTTTTTGTGCCCACTGTTTTTTGGTTCTGGTGGAATGCGATTGGTTTTTGCGTGGCAAGTGTAATGGCGCTCTTGCTATCAAGGCGGCACACTAAGGCATTCAGTAAGACAACCGCCACACCTAACAACCGGATAAAACACCATTCAGTTTTAACCCGCAGTATTGCATTCCTATTGATAGGTTACTTTATATTACTCGTGGCAATATGTTGGTTTATACCTGCCTATTTAGGTTAATTTATCCATGTTTGAGTTGCATGTCGCGGGCAAAAATTTGGTTTTTTCCTGCCCGTTTAGCGCAATACAAACGACTATCAGCGATATCTAGCTGTTCATCTAAGTTTGACTGCTGTTCAGCACACACTCCCACACTGCAAGTGATCGTTAATTTATGATGAGTAAACTGAGTAGAGCGAACTGCATCCATAAATTCTGATAAAGACGTAAAAAAGGATTTGCTCGCACCCACTGAAATGACAGTGAATTCTTCGCCACCGTATCTTACTATGAGATCATCAGCAAAAAAGTGAGTGAGTAGGGTTGCAAATTCCTTTAGCAAGGTATCGCCGGTTTTGTGGCCAAAGTTATCATTAACGCTTTTGAAGTTGTCGACATCTATCATCGATACTATGGCTTTGCCGTGTCCTGTTTTAGGGTTAAGAAGCGATTCACCATGCTCATTTAAATAACGACGATTATAAACCTGGGTAAGCGGATCTAAATTCGCTGAATTTCTAATGGTTTGAATCATTTCCTGTGATTCTAAATTTTGCATCACGCGGCAATAAAACTCTTCGTGATAAAACGGCTTAGATAAAAAGTCGTTTGCGCCACTTTTAATGAATTTAGAGGTGAGTACACTATCGCCATTGGCTGATAAGCCTATAAATACCAAGTCTTGCCAACGACGGTCGTGTCGAATGGCTTTAATCAGCTCGTAGCCATCCATATTAGGCATACGGTGATCGGCAATGACCATTCTTATGTCTCTATGACGTTCAAGCTCTTGCAGGGCTTCAAGACCATCAGAGGCTTCATGTACCTGAAAATGAAATTTGCGCAGTAAGCTGCAAATATGATTACGACTGGTTTTAGAGTCTTCGACTACAAGTACCTTGGTAGATAGATTTTTACGCAATCTATCAACTAACTTTAATACTTGTAGGTAGGAGTAGCGAGACTCTTTAGTTATGTAATCTAATACGCCTTGGTCGAGCAATTGAGCACGTGTAAATTCGTCAAAATTACCCGTTAGTACCACCGTAGGGACATTATGGGAAAGTGCAAGTTCTACGCTCTCTCCATTTGGCGCATCCGGCAGGTTTAAATCCACAATAGCCACAAGATAGTCGTTGTTGCCTTCTAATGCTTGTTGTGCTTGTGATAAGTTCTCGCATAGATCGCAGGTAAAGTGAGGATTATCCTCAATCAGCTTATTTACAATTTTACGTACGGTTAAACTGTCTTCAACAACAAGAACTTTATACATGGCTACTACTCTGTGTATTTGTCAGAGCATCCTACCCAATTAACAATAAAAAAGCCCCCCTTATGGCGACAGTTTATACTTATGTCTAAATATACTTTTCCTTATATAAACAGCGTGCTTACGTGTTATTCCTGCCTTTTATATAGCATTAAATTTGAGGTACACGTACCCAGCCTTCCATTAAAACTCGTGCACTTCGGCTCATGACCGCTTGTTGAATATGCCATTGGTTATTATCAAAAGTCGCTTTCGCGCCAACCCGTAAAGTACCAGAGGGATGCCCAAAGGTAACCGACTCTCTGTTCTCCCCACCTGCCGCTAGATTAACTAGCGTGCCGGGAATAGCGGCTGCTGCAGCTATAGCAACGGCTGCCGTGCCCATCATCGCATGGTGCAGTTTACCCATAGACAGGGCGCGAACGAGTACATCAATATCTGAGCCCAATATGTCTTTGCCGCTAGACGCTTTATAGCCTTTAGGCGGTGCTACAAAAGCCACTTTAGGGGTATGTTGGCGCGTTGCAGCTTCGCCAATACCTTTTATCAAACCCATTTGCACAGCGCCATGTGCACGAATAGCTTCAAATTTCCCAAGTGCTTCGGCATCATTATTTATATCATCTTGCAGTTCGGTTCCTGTGTAACCGATATCTTCAGCGTTGATAAAAATAGTAGGGATACCTGCGTTGATCATGGTGGCCTGCAAGCTACCAACGCCCGGCACTTCCAAGGTGTCGACTAAACGTCCAGTTGGGAATATCGCGCCCTCACCATCGGCAGGGTCCACAAATG
>CERL01006318.1_pt1 | contig 15699 bp, 12 predicted proteins | sample 530811 | NCBI WGS metagenome assembly CERL01 (sample SAMEA2620995, study PRJEB7988) | marine metagenome | isolation source: saline water (ENVO:00002010), including
TTTTCTGAACAACAAATTAGACCAAGCGGAAGAAAAACAATGGGGGTAAAGGGAATTACTCTTAGTTCAAAAGACGACAAAGTTGTTGGCATGTTGTTGATAAAAAGAGAAGGAACAACGGTTTTGGTTGCCACAGAAAAAGGATTTGGAAAACGAACAGAAATTTCTCAATACCGCCCACAAAAAAGAGGAGGCAAGGGTGTTTTGACAATGAAGACAACCGACAAGGTTGGAAAAATGATCACCATCAAAGAAGCCATTGACTCTGACGATTTGATGATTATTACCACAAGAGGCGTTTTAATTAGGCAGCCAGTTTCTAAAATAAGGGCAATTGGAAGAGCTACGCAAGGAGTAAAGCTAATAAATCTTGACAAAGGCTCAAGGGTTGCGTCCATCACAAGAATTATTTCTGATGAGGAAGAGGAACCGGAAACAAATGAGCCAGATAGCAAAGAACCTGAAGAAGGTTAATCAGCAGATTTTAAAAAGCGCAACAGGCCTTCCCCCAACCCTGGTGGCCGCAACAAAAACAAGGTCTGCAGAAGAAATTAACGAAGCAATTAGCTTGGGAATAAAATCAATTGGGGAAAACAAGGTTCAAGAAGCAGAAAAAAAATTTCAAAAAATTTCAAAAAAAGTAGAAAAAAGACTTGTTGGGCACCTTCAGTCTAACAAGATAAAGAAAGCAATAACCCTTTTTGACTCAATAGATTCGGTCGGATCTTATGCTTTGGCGCAAAAGATATCCAATCGCTGTCAAGAAAAAGGAAAAACACAAAGAATTTTAATACAAATTAATACCAGCGAAGAAAAAACAAAAAGCGGGTTCCTTTTAAGCGAAAAAAAAGATATTTTGAAGTGTTTTTCTTTGCCGAGCCTTCAGATTGACGGGCTAATGACCATTGGTCCTCTTACCGAAGACCAAAACAAAAGAAAAAAAGCCTTTCAAAGCCTTAAAGACTTTTTTAGTATGGTAAATAAAGCTATTGGTCCAGAAAAACAAATAAGAGAACTGTCCATGGGGATGAGCGACGACTTTCCTCTTGCAATAAAAGAAGGATCTACAATGATAAGGGTTGGAACCAATATTTTTGGAGCCAGAAAAACAAATGCTTGATTTAAAAAAATGGTTTAATTCAAAACACTATATGCGGCTTTGGAACGTGGGCCCGCCAGGCCTTCTTTTTTCTGTGGCTGTCGTACACGGCCTCCACCACGCGGAACAGGCTTTTTTGTTAAAAACCTTTTCCCTTTCTTCCGGCTGGCTTTGGGGGTTAATGACGATAGTGGAGCTCGACGCAATTGTTCTTTTGGTTTGGGTCTTGTTTAGCCTTCCGCCAAAAGAAAGAGGAATTAAGCTTTCTAAGAAAGGCGTTTATGGATTTATTCGCCACCCAATTTATACTGCCATTGTTTATCACATGCCAGTTTTATATGCTCTTTCTTGGGGTTCTTTTTTGATTCTCTTTTTTCTTCCGGTTCACCACATAATTTGGGGAAAGCTCGTCGAGAGAGAAGAGAAATACCTTATTGGCATTTTTGGGCAAGAATATTTAGATTATATGAACGAAGTCCCAAGGTTTGTTCCTTGGCCTAAACCGCGAAATTTTTAGCCAGTCTGAAAAAAAGCAAAAGAAAAGGACAAAAAATGAAAAAATTTTTTTTAATTTCAATTTTTATAACAGGAGCAATGATGTCCCAAGAAAAACATCCAATACAAACGCCCTACGGATTTGAACACATTAAAGAGTCTGGAGGGATCCAAGAATATAAAATGACAACAAACGGCCTAACCGTTTTGTTAAAAGAAGACCATAGCGCGCCAGTGGCAACCTTTATGGTGACCTACAACGTGGGGTCTAGAAACGAAGCAATTGGGTATACGGGGTCAACCCACCTTTTGGAGCACTTAATGTTTAAGGGGTCCAGGAAGTTTAACACAGACAAGGGAAATTCTGTTTTTCAACTTCTACAGTCTCTGGGGGCTAGAATGAACGCAACCACATGGCTCGACAGAACAAACTATTTCGAAACCATGCCAAGCGAACACCTTGAAACCGCGATCGAAATTGAAGCAGACAGAATGAGAAACGCCTTTATTAAAGAAGAAGACAGGCAGGCTGAAATGACGGTTGTTAGAAACGAATTTGAAAGAGGACAAAACAACCCTTTTTCAGTTTTAGATGAGCACATCTGGGCCACAGCATACTTGGCCCACCCATACCACCACTCAACCATTGGGTGGAAGGCTGACATTGAAAACGTTTCTATAGAAAGGCTTAAAAGCTTTTATGACACCTTTTACTGGCCAAATAACGCAACGGTTACTGTCGTTGGAGACTTTGAAAAAGACAAAGCTCTTGCTCTGGTTAAAAAACATTTTGGTAGAATTCCAAAAAGCAGAGAAGAAATTCCAGAGGTTTATACAGAAGAACCAAAGCAAGAAGGACAAAGAAGAGTTTTGCTCAAAAGAGCTGGGCAACAAGGGGTTGTTGGGGTTGCCCACAAAACGCCGTCAGCAACACATGAAGATGCCCCAAACTTTTTAGTGCTATCCTCTATTCTTTCTTCTGGAAAAAATAGCAGACTTTATAAAAACATTACCGACAAAGGACTTACCACAAGCGTTTTTATTTGGGATTCTTTGTTTAGAGACCCGGGACTTTTTGCGGTTTATGCAAACCTTACCCCGGGAACTGATCACCAAAAAGTAGAAGACCTCATCATGGCAGAATATGAAAAAATTAAAAAAGAAGGAGTAACAGAAGAAGAGGTTGAAAAAGCAAAAGCACAGCTTATAGCCTCTATGAAGTTTGGACAAGACGGTTCGTATGCTGTTGCCGGAGGACTTAATGAAGCAATTGCCAGCGGAGACTGGACCCTGTTTACGACCTACGACAAAAAGCTTTCGGGGGTTACAAGAGAAACAGTCAAGGCGGTTGTGGAAAAATATTTTCTTGAAGACCTAAGTACCATTGGACACTTTATTCCAAAAACTAGTGGGGAACAACAAACAAAAAGAGGGCCCTCAAGCGCAACAGAGCTTGCTCAAATGAAAAAACAATATTTTTCTGAGGAAGAAGAAAACAAAGGACCTCTTGCAGGCCAGATAGAAGACTCTGAGCCCGTAAAGGGAGTTAGGCTTCTTACCCTTAAAAGAGGAACGGGAGTTGTTACTCTTACTGGAAGTTTTTTAGGGGGAGACATCTTCGCCCCAAGCGAAAACAAAAGAGTTCCAGACGTTGTTGTTTCTATGCTTGACCAAGGAACAACCAAGAGCTCAAAGTTTGAAATAAGCAACAAGATTGAAAAGGTGGGAGCAAGGCTTAGTTTTTCTAACGGAAAAGCAAGGGTTGTTTTTAATGGAAAGTTTTTGTCTGAAGACACAGCTCTTATAGTGGGTCTTTTGTCAGAACAGTTGCAGTTTCCGGCGTTTAATGAAGAAGACCTTGCAAAAACAAAGAAAAGAATGGTTACGGCATATAAAAAAAGCAAGGAAAGCACTAGAGGAAACGCTATAAACAACATGTTGAAAGGCTTTTATTCTGAAAACCACCAAAACGCACCAGACGACGCAGACGAATCCATTAAAAATGTTGAGAAAATTACAACAGAAGACCTAAAAGCCTATCACGAGACAAGCTACGGAAAAGGAAGCATGGTGGTTGTTGCCGTCGGGGACGTGGACCACGCCAATCTTTCGGCTATTATAAAGGAAAGCTTTGGTGAGTGGAAAGATTCTCCCCTTGAAGAGAAAAAAGAAAACCAAAAAGGAACAAAAAACGCAGGAAAAGCATATGTAACCATGCAAGACAAAACCAGCACAGACTTTTTGGTTGGAATTCCTCTTGGAATAAATAGGGACCACCCAGACTATAGACCCCTTTTTGTGGCAAACTATATTTTAGGCGGAAACTTTTCAGCGAGACTAATGCAAACGGTTCGAGTGAAAGAAGGCCTAACTTATGGAATTCGCTCTAGCATGTCGGGGTTTGGAAACGACACCGACGGATATTGGTATGTTGGTGCAACCTTTTCCCCAGAGCTTCTTTCGAAAGGAGAAAGCTCAACGCTTAGAGAGGTTAAAAAATGGGCTCAAGACGGAGTTACTCAAGAAGAGGTAGACATAACGAAATCTACACTAACAGGGTCTTATAAGGTTGGCTTTGATACAACGAGAGGGCTAGCTGGCGGAATTTTAAGCGCAGTTATTGATTGGGAAAGTCTTTCTTATATAGACGAAATGCCAAACATGATTAACAGTGTTACCCTTAAGCAGGTAAACGACGCAATTAAAAAATATATTTCTGTTGAAGACCTGTATGAGGTTGCTGCGGGATCTATTGATCAAGAAGGAAACCCCCTCAAAAAAGAGTGAGGGTTATTTTAATAGCGGCCATCACGCTCGATGGCTTTATTGCAAGGTCGTCGAAAGACAAGATGGAGTGGTCGCTAGACCAACACCTTTTTAAAAAACAAACGACAAACCATACGGTTTTTATTGGGTCAACAACCGCAAAACTTTTGAGCACGCTTCTTCCAAACAGAAACCTTGTTGTGATTAACAGAAGATCAAACCCCAAAAAACTTATTTCTTCTGTGAAAGACGACTACTGTTTTGTGGCTGGAGGAGCTCGAACCAACCTGTTGTTTTTTGAAGAAATTACAGACATGTTTTTAACACCCCACCCTCTTTTTTTTAAGAAAGGACTGTCTCTTTTTCACGGGGGCTCAAAAAAAATACAAACAAAACTAAACAAGCGATTAAGGGTTGACTCTGTTAAAGATTTATATCAATATCAATATACCATTAAATGAAAAAAACACCCCAAATACTCGTTGTTTTATTGTTGGTTGTGGGGGCTTTTTTTATAAAAAGCTATTTAAAGCCCACAGAAATTCTTTATAGCGGAACAATTGAAACCCCAAACATAACAGAGCCTGTTGAAGTTTATTTTGACGCCTATGGGGTTCCGCATGTTTTTGCAGAGAACGATGACGACATGTTTTTTGTTGCTGGCTATCTTGGAGCAAGAGACAGGCTTTTTCAAATGGCCTTTATGAAATACACATATACGGGACAACTTTCTCGCGTTGTAAACGACACTCTTTTTGCTGAGGACAAATTTTTAAGAACCTTAGGGTTTGAGTCAATTGCAGAAAAAACCCTAGAAAAAATTCCAAAAGACCTTCTGTCGCACCTTCAAAAAACATGTGACGGAATAAATGCCTATGCCCAATCACTAAGCCCAGCAGAATACCCGCTTGAGTTTAGACTTATTGGAATAAAAGAACTACCAACTTTTGAGCCCAAAGACATTGCCGGCCTTTCAACCTTGATGGCGTGGGAGCTTCAAGGGGGCTGGGACTCAGAGCTCTTTTTTGGAGCAATACAAGAACAGTTTGGGCCCGAGCACCTGGCAGACATTCTTCCTGGATATAGACCAAACTACGTTACAATAGCGTCTTCAGACAACGTTCTTTTGTTGGGCTACCAAGAGTTTGCAGAAAAAGCAAGCGGGCTGCGCAGTGTCCTAAAAACAGAAAGGTCTGGTTATGGATCAAATGTTTGGGTTGTTTCTGGCGAAAAAACGCTAACAAAAAAACCTTTGTTGGCAAACGACCCCCACCTGTCCTTTAATCAGCCGCCGTGGTGGTATGAAATTAGGCTAAAAAGCAACAACTACAACTTCGGCGGTTATGGTTTGTATGGGTTTCCCCTCCCCGTTCTTGGTCACAACGAACACATAGCCTGGGGCTTTACAAACGTGATGGCAGACGACATGGATTTTTATGTTGAAAAACTTAACGAAGACCTAACAGAATATTATTTGGACGGGGAATGGGTCCCCCTAACAATAAAAAAAGAAACAATGAAGCTAAGGTCTGGAAAAGAAAAAGAAATAACAATTAAATCAACCCACCGCGGACCCATTGTTTCTGGAATACACCCAGACGCAAAAAAGAACAACAGAGCAATTTCGTTTAGGTGGACAGAGTTTGATGCTTTTGATGAAACAACGGCCATGTTTGAAATGGCCAAGGCAAAAAATTGGGAAGAATTTTCTGAGGCTAGCAAAACCTTTGGTGTCCCAGGTCAAAACCTTACATACGCCGACACCCAAGGAAATATTGGTTGGCGCCCGGGGGTAAAAATTCCAATAAGAGAAGGAGCAGAAACCCTTCTTCCTTTTGATGGAACAACAAGCAAGCACGACTGGCAGGGGTACGTTCCTTTTGAAGAGATGCCATTTTTGTTTAACCCAGAAAAAGGATATATCTCAAACGGGAACAACAAAACAATAGACAGTTCATACCCTCATTATATTTCTAGGTATTGGGCAGACCCGAGCCGCGCAACCCAAATACAAAGAAGGATAGAAGGGCTAGAAACGGTAAACATAAAAGATATGGCAGACATTCAAAACGACATCACATCTCCCTTTGCACAGGAGTATATAAAAGTTTTTACAAAAACATATAGAGAAAATTCTTCCGCCGAGGGAGACAGGGTACACGCCCTATTAAAAGATTGGGACGGAAAAGAAACGACGGAATCACAGGCAACCCTTGCTTTTCACCTTTTGTATCTTGCAATAGTAGAAAATCTTTTTGAAGACGAGCTAAGACTTCTTGGAAAAAGCTCAATGAAAACCCTTTTAAGTTTAAAGTATATAAAGTCTCTCGCTGTGCGCAAAGCTTTCGAAGAAAAAAGCTCTTTATGGATAGACAATATTGATACCCCAACAAAAAAAGAAACACTGGAAGACGTTGTTAACCAGTCTTTTAAGCAAGCCGGCGAAAAACTGGCCACCTTTAAAGACAAAACCTGGGGCAGCGTGCACACCCTAACTGTTGAACACCAGCTTGATAAAGACCCCCTTGTAAAAAAATGGATTAATTTTAGCGTTGGACCGTTCCCTATGGCAGGATCAGACAAAACCCCAAGGGCGGCAAGCTATAAAGCAAGAGACCCCTTTGAAGTTGTTGCGGGCGCGTCAATGAGAAGAATTATTGATTTGTCTAACCTTGACAACGGCTTAAGCATTCTTCCAACCGGCCAATCAGGCCTTTTTGGGTCAAAGCACTACGACGATCAATCTTCCCTGTATAACAGCGACAGCTATAAGCCCTTCCAGTTTCATGAAGAAACAATAAAAAACGACCCGAGCATGAAAAAACTTATTTTTTTACCAACTAGTCGTTAACAAAAACCAGCTTACCAAGAACTTTTCTTTCAGCAATTGCCTTAATTGACGCAACAGCGTCCTTCATTGGAATCGTGTTTGAAATAAAAGGAGTAATTTTTCCCTCACCAAGCAGCCTTCCTATTTCGGCTAGGTTTTTTGTATTTTGTTTTGGCTCTGTGGCCTGAAACCTGCCAATAAATACGCCGGAAACGGCACACCCTTTTAAAAGCACTAGGTTGGTGGGAAAAGACGGGATTTCTCCACCAGCAAAACCAACCACCAAGTAGGTTCCCGCCCAACCAATTGCCCTTAGGGCCGGTTCGGCATAACAATCACCAACGGGGTCATATATAATATCGTAACCGCCTTTTGTGCTTTTAGATTTTAATTCTTGCGTAAAAGCAATCTGTTCTTCTTTGTTTAGTTTGCCTGTTCCATAAACAACAACTTCGTCTGCTCCGTAACCGGCACAAACCTCAGCCTTTTCTTTGGTAGAAACCGCGGCCACAACGCGAGCACCAAATGCTCTTGCAATGTCAACCGCTGCAAGACCAACCCCGCCAGAAGCCCCCAAAACCAAGACCTCGTCACCTCTTTTAATGTTTGCTCTTTGTACAAGAGCGTGGAAGCTTGTGGTATAGACCATAAACATTCCGCCAGCCACATGAAACGGCAGTCCTTTAGGCAGAGGAAACACAAAATTTTCTGGAACAACAATTTTTTCAGCAAACGCCCCAAAACCCTTAAAAAAAGCCACCTTCTCGCCAACCCCAAAAGAAGAAACCTTCTTTCCAACGCCGCTTACGACCCCTGCGCCTTCGTGCCCAGGAGAGAAAGGGAGCTCGGGCTTAAACTGATAAAGCCCCCGAACAATAAGGTTGTCTGGGTAGTTTAGCCCAGCGGCTCTTACATCAACAACTATTTCGTTGTCTCCTGGGATCGGATCTGGAACCTCTTCCCAGGAAAGGTTTTCTACCGGGGCAAACTCTTTGCACATGATCGCTTTCATTTTTACTTCCTTTTAATGTTTAAAAACCCTTGTTCCGGTAAACACCATTGAAATTCCGTATTTATCACAGGCCATTATAACTTCTTTGTCTTTTATGGACCCTCCGGGCTGTATGATTGATTTTATTTTATATTTTGCCATTAAGTCAACAGAATCTCTAAAAGGAAAAAAAGCATCTGAAGCAAGAACCGCACCAGCAGGAATCCTAGTTTTTGTTAACGCATATTTTACAGCATCAACCCTGCTTGTTTGTCCCCCAGAGATACTAATAATTTTTTTGTTATATGCTACCACCACAGCATTTGACTTTGTATGCTTCACCGTTTTCCATGCAAGCGCAAGAGCTGAAAGCTGGGCTTTTGTTGGAGTCTTTTTGGTGACAGTTTTTAGTTTTGAAGCGCTTATTTTTGAAAGATCTGTTTCTTGTATAACCCATCCACCAGCAATTTCTTTCCCAAAGCTCTTTTTGGGCTTGTATTTTCCAAGAGAAAGTACCCGAAGGTTTTTCTTTTTTGAAAAAAGGGACAACGCCCCGCTATCAAAGCTGGGGGCAATAATAATTTCAAAAAAAACCTTGTTTAGCTCTTTCGCCGTTGAAAGGCCACACTTTTTATTCATTGCAACAACTCCGCCAAAAGCTGAGAGAGGGTCTATCTTCAGCGCATTTAAAAAAGCGGCCTCTGGTGTTTTGCCAGAACCAAGACCACAAGGAGAACCATGTTTTACAATTACACAGGAAGGCTCTTTAAACTCATGAAGACACAAAAGAGCCGCTTCTCCGTCTAAAAAATTGTTATAGGACATTTCTTTTCCTTGGATTTGTTTTGCTTGCGGCAGACCAAAAGACCGGTGCTTTTCTTTTAAAACAAAAGCTTTTTGGTGTGGGTTTTCCCCGTATCTCAAATGCAGAGCAGCTTCCTCTAGCTCTGTTGAAATTGCACGATCATAAGAAGCACAGTGATCAAATGCCTTGCCAGCCAACCTCAATCGATCTTTTTCGCCCACCCCACCACTGCCAATTGATCTTTGTATGTTTTTATAGTCCTTGGGGTCGACAACAACAGAAACCCACTTGTTATTTTTTGCGGCAGAACGAATCATTGTTGGTCCACCAACATCGATATTTTCAATTTTTTCTTCAAGAGACGCCTTTGGATTTTTTGCAACGGCCTCAAAAGGATAGAGGTTACACACCACAAGGTCAATCCACCCTATTTTGTTTGTTTTGGCTTCCTTTTTATGAATGTCTCTTTGGCCCAAAATTCCACCAGCAATTTTTGGGTGCATTGACTTTATTCTTCCATCAAAAATTTCGGGAAACTTTGTTATTGACGAAACAGAAACAACAGAAATCCCCGCATTTTTTAAGGCCTTTGCTGTTCCTCCGGTGGCAATAATTTTTATTTTTTTCTTTTTTAAAAATTTTCCAAAAGAAACAAGCCCTGACTTGTCAGAGACAGATAAAAGAGCTGTTTTTGGTATTATTTTTTTATTCATTTTTTTCCCAACCTCTTATCGCCTCTATAAAAGCTTCACCCTCTAGTCTTTGAACTTTATTTTTTAAAGAACCAACAGTATCTTCCGGCCCTACAACACACTTTTTCTGAACTAAAATTGGACCCTCGTCTACCTTAGTTGTTACAACGTGAATAGTACAGCCGGTTTCTTTGTCCTTCGCAGCTAAAACCCGTTGATGAACATTTTCATTTATTCCTCCAGCATATTTTGGTAGCAAAGAAGGGTGTACATTTATAATTTTTCCTTCCCAGTCTGAAACAAAACCCTTAGAAAGGATTCTCATAAACCCAATAAGCAAAACCAAATCTACCTCTTTTTCTTTCAACCCAGCAGAAATTTCTTTGTCAAAACCTTCTCTGGTCTTGCTTCTGTGATCAATAAAAAAGTGATCAATATTATATTTTTTTGCTTTTTCTAAAATAAGAGCGCCCTTGTTATTGCTAATGACAATTTCAACAGACGCATCTAATTCTCCTTTTTGGATTGCATCCACAATTGGCACAAGATCAGTTCCTTTTGTTGATCCCAAAACACCCAAACGAATCACTGCCGCACCTTTTTCATGTTTTCTATTCTTTTTTGTATTAAAGCAGCCGTTCCAATGTCTTTTCTGTGAAAAACATTTCCAACCACCCGAGAAATCCTTTTCTCTGCTTTTTGTTCCGCCCCAGAGATTTCTTTGTCTATTCCAATACACGCCACGGTTCTTGACCCGGTTGCAACAAGCTTGTTTCCATCTTCTTTTACTGCAGCAAAAAAGAAATTGTTTGATCCTATGTTGTCTCCCGAAACTACGAACCCTTTTTCTGGGTTGTCTGGATACCCCCTTGGTACAGCATACTTACAAACCGTTGCACACGGTTCAAATTCTATATTTATACTTTTTAGTGAACCTTTAACAATGTGGCTACAAATGTCAAAAAAATCAGTTTTTAACAACGAAAGAACATTCATCGCTTCTGGATCACCAAGCCTCGCATTGTACTCAATTACTTTTACCCCGTTTTTTGTTACCATGAACCCGCCATACAAAAAACCTTTAAACCTTGTTCCTGTCACGCTATATAGCTCTTTTGCAACTTTTTCATTTGTTTTTTGTGCGTCACCAAGATCTCTGTCGGAAAGAAAGGGAAGAGAGTGGTTTGCAAAAGAATATGTTCCCATGCCACCCGTGTTTGGTCCAACGTCCCCCTCAAACGCTCTTTTGTGATCTTGGACAACTGGCATGTGGACACAGTGTTCGCCGTCACAAAAGCTCATTAAAGAAAACTCTTCTCCTACAAGCTTTTCTTCAACCAAAAAAGTTCCCCCCATGTCTATGATTTTTTTGCAGTACCCTAAAGCTTCTGCGGAAGAAAGCAGATGTTCGCCGGAAATTTTTACTCCTTTTCCGCCCATAAGGCCGTCATATTTAATAACATAATTCCCACCGAGCTCTTGTAAAAAATCTTCTACTTTTTCAACAGACAAAAACTCTCTCCTTTTTGGATTTTTTTCTGGTGAACAACTGTCCAAAATGTTTCTTGCAAAGCTTTTGCTTGTTTCAATCTTTGCCACGTTTTTTTTGGGCGCGACACAAGGAATTCCCTCTTTTTCTAGCTCATCAACAAGGCCATTTTCTAAGGGGTTTTCTGGGCCTATTATAGCAAAGCTTATGTTAAGCTCTTTGGCGGTTGTAACGATTGTTTGGTTTTCTGAAAGGGGAACCTCAAAATATTTTTCACACAAAACGCTAATGTGTGGATTGATAAAAGAACTTAAACAAAAAAGAGAAACAGGGCGGTTGCTTTGCTTGATTTTTCTGGCGATAGCAACCTCTCTTGCCCCAGACCCAACCAGAAGAACCCCGCTCATGGCTTTCTAAGAACTTCTGTTCTGCTTTTTTCTAAGTTTTCTAGAAAGTCTTTAGAAATTTTTCCTGTACGATATTCACCAGAAAAAACAGAGTCTTCAAATGTGGTAATTTTTGGGTTTCCAATGTGTGCTGCTGTTTTTAAAGCGTCTAAATCTTGGTAAATTAATTCATCGGCACCAATGGCTTTTTTTATTGCCTTTTCTGTCTTTCCGTGTGCGATCAACTCAGAGGTTGCTGGCATATCGATTCCATAGATGTTTTGATATCTAACCGGGGGAGCGGCAGAAGCAAAATATACCTTTTTTGCCCCAGCGGTTCTTGCCATTTCAATTATTTTTTTTGAGGTGTGTCCCCTTACAATAGAGTCGTCTACCAATAAAACATTTTTATTTCTAAACTCAATTTCAATAGGCCCAAGCTTGTGTTTTACAGATTTTTTTCTAATGCTTTGACCGGGCATTATAAACGTTCGCCCAATATATCTGTTTTTGATGAACCCTTCGCGATATTTAACGCCCAAATGGTAAGCAACCTGCATCGCAGAGGTTCGGCTTGTGTCTGGAACCGGAATAACAACCTCAACATCAAGGTGAGAGTATTCCTTCTTTATTTTTTCGCCCAAAAAGTCACCCATTCTTAATCGAGCCTTATGAACAGAGATGGAGTCAATCACCGAGTCGGGTCTTGAGAAATAAACAAATTCAAACAAACACGGAGAATGCACAACGTTTTTTACACACCTTCTCTTAAAAACTTTTCCGTCTTCACTAATTATAACAGCTTCTCCGGGCGCTACGTCTCTTATAAGGTCATAGTTTAGGGCGCTTAAAGCCGCGCTTTCTGAAGCAACCATATACCCGCTTTTTTGTTTACCAATTACCAGCGGCCTAATCCCGCTTGGGTCCCTAAAGGCAACAAGCCCAATTCCAGCAATTAGGGCAACAACAGCATATCCGCCCTCACATTTTTTAAAAACATTTTTTAAGGCAGAAAAAACATGGGTTTCTTTTAAGGTTCTAAAATTTGTTTTGTGAAGCTCGTATGCAAAAAGATTAAGCAAAACCTCAGAGTCAGAACGAGTGTTAAATTGACAAAAGTGTGTTTTTAATAAAGCCTCTTTAATTTTTTCACTATTTGTTAGTGTTCCGTTGTGTGCAAGGGAAATATTAACAGGGTTGGCAGAATAAAAGGGCTGAGCCTCGTTTACGCTGTCATGCCCCGCAGTTGGATAACGAACGTGTCCAACACCAATGTTTCCCTTCAGATTTAAGGATTCGTTTGTTTTAAAAACTTCAGTTACCACCCCAACGTCTTTGTAAAGAGACATTTTTTCTTTGTCCCAAGTACAAATGCCAGCTGCGTCTTGTCCGCGGTGTTGAACCTGGATAAGGCCATCATAAATTTCCCCCGCCACATCTTTGTTCTTATGATATATTCCGACTATTCCACACATTTTTAATATTCTTTTAAAATTTTCTCAATTTCTCCCAAGTATGTTGACGGAGTTAAACAAAGAAGAACAGCCCTGTCTTCTTCTGAAATGTTTAGGTCGTTTACAACTGCTAAGTATTTTTCTTTATTCAGCCCCACCCCACGAGTAATTTTTTTAATTTTTTCGTAAGCATTTCTATCTCCATTTTTTCTTAAAATCGTTTGAATGGCCTCCGCTAAAACCCCCCAATTGTTTTCTAGCTCTATGTCAGCCTGGTTTTTGTTGGGCCGAAGCCTTTCCAGCCCAGTAATTATATTTTTATACGCCAAAAGACTGTGTGCAAAATTGGTCCCAATATTTCTAAAAAGGGTGCTACCGCTTAGATCTCTTTGAAGCCTTGACCTGCAAAGCCTAGAGGACAAAAACCCTAACCCAGCATTTGCAAGCTCGAGGTTTCCTTCTGCGTTTTCAAAAGCAATCGGATTGGTTTTGTGTGGCATCGTGCTAGAGCCTACCTCGCTTGATTTGTTTTTTTGTATAAAAAGATTTCTTTCTACATACAGCCAAATATCAACGCTCATATCTGTTAAAATGTTGTTTATTCTTATAATGTTTTGTAGCAGCTCTGCAAGCGAGTCGTTTGGTTCAATTTGTGTTGTAATAGGGTTGTTTTTAAGCCCAAGAGTTTTTATAAACTTTTCAGAAAAAGAAACCCAAGCCTCTTTTGGAAAAGCAATCTTATGCGCAGCAAGCGTACCGGTTGCCCCAGAAAACTTTGCCAACAACTCATGTTTCTTTAGCTGTTCAGTCTGCCTAGAAAGCCTTGCATGAAAAACAGCCATTTCCTTTCCAAGGGTGGTTGTTGTAGCGGGCTGTCCATGTGTTAGCGCTAACATCGGAAAATCTTTATTTTGTGATACCAGTTTTTTTAAAGCCCCAGACAGCCTTTCCAAGGTTTTTAACAGGGAAGACCGGACAGCTTCTTTAATCATTAAAGAATAAGCGGCACCGTTTATGTCTTCGGAGGTTAGTCCAAAGTGTACCCATGGGACCAGCTCTTTTGAAACATTTTTTTCTACCCTTTTAGACAAATATTGTATAACCGCACTAACGTCGTGCTTTGTTTTTGCTTCAATTCTTTTAACTTCGTTGTATTCTTTTTGGCCAAAGCTTGAATAAATTTTTTCTAGTTTTTTTTGGTCTTTCTTGTCAAGAGAAACAATGTTTTTTAGTGCTCGATGCTGTGATAAAAAAATTAAATAGCGAACCTCCACATACAGACGAAACTTCATCAGCGCCTGTTCTGAGAAATAGTCATTAAGCTCGCTAACGTGTTTTTTATACCTGTTGTCTAAGGGAGAGATGTTGCTCATAGGTTTTCTAGGTTTAAAACCCTATAAACGGCTAAAGCACAATTTCCTGGGTCAAGAACAGTTAAAACAGGAGTCTTGCTTGGCATTTGTAGGGTAGAGTGAATGTTTATGCTCATATCAACCTTGTCTTTGAATGGGGGACAAGCAAAAGTTGGCTTTTCTGTGTTCGCCGCAACAAACCCAGATAAGGCGTTTGATCTTCCGGCTATAGTAACAAAAACTATTTTGTCACCCTTTTTATAGGCTCGAATAATTTCTAAGACCTTTTCAGGGTTTTTGTGTGCAGAAGCAACGAATGTTTCAAACCTTACTCCAAGCTTTTCTAGTGAAGATGTAATTTTTTCAGAATGACCCCTGTCAGAGTCAGAACCCATAATTAAAACAGCTTTCATAGTATCTCCTCAATATTTTTTGACATTCTTTTGTTGATATTTGTTAAGTCAGGAAACGAAAACTTTTTTCCTGTTATTAGTTCATAAAGTAATATATATCTTGCTGAAAGCTCAACAACTAATTCGTCTGGAGCATCAGGCAAGCTCTCGTCTTTGTATGGGTCACAATTTTTTGCAAACCACAGCCTTAAAAACTCTTTGTCTATGTTTTCTGGCTCTTTGCCAGCGCGAATACGATCTTGATAGGTTGTTTTAATCCAATACCTGCTTGAGTCTGGAGTATGAATTTCATCAACAAGCTTAATTGTTCCATCCACCCCTTTTCCAATTTCATATTTTGTATCTACCAAAATTAAACCATTTTCTTTTGCAACTTTTTGCCCGTAACTAAAAAGCTCCAAACTCATTTTTGCTGCAACCTCAAAATCTTTTTCTGACATTAGCCCTAAAGCAATAATTTCTTGTTTAGAAACAGGCTTGTCATGAACCTTGTCTTTCGTGGTTGGGGTTAACATTGGCTCGTTAAGCTTGTCGTTCTTTTTTAAACCCTCTGGCAAACTGTTTCCACAATATTTTCTTGCGCCACCGCTATAAACTGTCCACAAAGACGTTTCGGTTGTTCCCGTTATATATCCGCGGACAACAAACTCAACGGGGAAAACACTACATTTTTCTACCAACGAAATATTTGGGTCGGGAACAGAAATTAAATGGTTTGGAAAGAGATCTTTTGTTTGTGTAAACCACCAGGCACTTACAAGGTTTAATACGGCCCCCTTGTATGGAATTGCCGCCAAAACCCTGTCAAAAGCGCTTTGTCTATCGGTGGAAACCATTAATACTTTGTCGTCTAGAAAATATGCATCACGGACCTTGCCAACTTTTTTGTTTGGGACGTTAATTGTGGTGTCCTGAATAGTATTACCC
>CERL01117055.1_pt1 | contig 15697 bp, 10 predicted proteins | sample 530811 | NCBI WGS metagenome assembly CERL01 (sample SAMEA2620995, study PRJEB7988) | marine metagenome | isolation source: saline water (ENVO:00002010), including
CTGTTTCACTGATAAATTTATTTAATCGCTTTAACTCTGTCATGGCATACTTCTGTCTGGATTTTAAAGCCGCTAGTTTATACCAGAAGCCTTTGCCAAGCTAGGTAGAATCTAGGCTCTTTCGCAGCACTTTTAGTGCAGCGCTGCATTTTTAGGCTTTTCACTCAATAAACTATGCAGGGTATCAAAATCGAACGCGTACTCGCTACTTTTAGTGTTTTGCAGTAAAAAGGTTTCAAAGGGGATAACCGACCAGTCTTTAATATTTCTAAGCCAGCCATAACTTTTTATATTGTGCTGTGTAATGACCCCAAGTTGAAACTTAATCGCATTATGGTTTTGCCAATAAGGATTACCATTATTATGATCGACTAAGCTTATTAATGCCCACGCCCCCATCATAAAATGCCCGCCAACACTGGCCGTAAGTTTTTGCTGTTCAATCAAGTCTAAATTTTCATCAAGCCAATCTATACCACCAATAAAATAGGCTTTATCTGCTTTTTCTTTTACTGCTTCAAGTGCACCTTGTGCCATTAAATCAGAAGCGCACCAAATTACATTAGTATCTGGATATCGTTGTAATAAACGACTGACTTTATGCACTGCCTCTTGCTTGCTCCAATTGGCATAAACAACTTGCTCAAGCTCGACATCTTGTTTACGTAAGTAATGAACAAGGCCATCACTGCGGGTATCTGATTCGGAGCCATAATGACCATTAATCGCAACAAAATGCGGCGTTTGCTTTGTAGCTATTGCCTCATTAAGTAAAGCTTTGCCAAGTTGCTCTCCCGCTTTAAAGTTATCGTGAAAAACCTCTCCTAACCAGTATTTAAAGCGCTGGCGAGGCTTACCAACTTCATCTCGCTCAACGCCGACAATAGTTTCTTCCAGTGTTATAAAGTTAACTTTGTGCTGCTCAAGTAGAGTCATTGACTGCTCAGCACCACCTGGGTAATTGATCAAGATAGCGTAATCTGGCTTGGGGTTATATTGTAGATACTGTTTTAATTCAGCTAATTGAATATGACGATTACCGCCGCCGTAAATGGTCGTGAGATTGACATTATTTTGCTCGGCAGCCACGTGCATGATATCACTCACTTTTTGCCAAAATATGTCGGTTTTAACTGATGGATTAACGAGCAACACAGAAAACTGATCGCCTGCATAAAGTGGTGAACAGCAAAGCAATGTTAAAACTAACCAGCAAGTGCGCATAACCACTCCGTTTTGTTTTCTTTTATTGTAGTATACGAGACATTATCTCGACAATTTTCGCCAGATTAATTCACACGGACCATGTTTAAAGTACTGGCTATAGACTTTACAAAATACCAATTGAAAAACAAGCACACCCGCAATAACCAACCAATAATCTATTCGATCGAAATTAAGTGCAGCGCTTGAGAATGCAACTTTAAAAAACAGTATAAATATTACTGTTTGCATCAGATATAAAGTCAATGACATGCGTCCAGCCTGCTGTAGCAGTAACCATTTACTGGATTTATTTTTAACTATTTTTACAATGATATGGCAATAGCAAATGGCCATAGCTAAAGCTGCTAGCCAATTTATAGGCTCGACAATCGCGTACATAAATACACTACTGTTAGGGTCTATCATCAACCTTACGACTGTTAAACCAATAGCCGCTGGAACAATCATGTTAAGCTGAGCTTTCGTTAAGCCGTCAACAAAAACCCCTTGTTTATATAGATAAACGCCCACTAGCATTAGCCCTGCGGCCATCCACATAGTGATCAGCGGCACTGCAATAAGCATCACAGTAAACATTAATACGTTACTGACAAATCCAGCAAAGTAGGAAGAATAAGCCGCATCATAAGCCATCAAAAACGCGTCTGAGCTTCGCGTTAAAGGCGTTAATTCAGGTTCGACAAAGGCAAGTAAAAATGAAATAAAGGCACCGAGAAGTAAAAACAACATGCCCATACGCAGTATTTTTTCGTTATCTTGCTGGCTAAATTTAAGGGTTAACCAACCAGCACAGGCATAAATAAACAAAATATCGCCGGCCCAAAGCAAAAAGCCGTGAGCAAGGCCAATATAAGCAAGCACTTTTAAGCGATTGTGTTGTTTATCTATACTTTGCCAAAGCTGCCATTGAATAACCAATGAGGCACCAAATAATAGGCAAAAAAGGCTTCTAAAACGTCCATCAATAAATAACACATTAATGATGTTTATGATGCTATCAGAAATTGGTGGCGATGAGCTTGGGGTATAATCATACTCAAACATAGCAAAGGTATAGATGTTCATAAACATCAAACCTAGCACCGCAATACCTCGTAAAACATCCATATTTATATTGCGCATAGTTCCCTTATAAGTTTTGTCTACAGCTATCGCTCCAATTTACCGCATTTTCGTATATTTTGGGAAGCTCCCCACTCTCAATATTTAAATAGGCAACTGCTTGCTCCAGTGCCCACCAGCTTCCTGTTTCGTATGCTTTAACAGTTTCGAGAATGTAATAGAGAATATTCTTTTCTTGCATTAATGCTGCATGTATTTCGTCAGGAAACGGCAATCTATCCAACAGCTTTTCCATCGGCTGATCTAATATTGCATCGAGTAATGAAAACAGCCCCGTTAAAAATGCCTCTCCGGTTTGTTGTTTTGCGACACGCTGCGCTATTAATTCACAAAAACGCGCTCTGACAACACAAAGCCGAGTAAGCTCGGCTGGTTTTGATTGGGCGCTATGGGCGGTGATGATCAAACTAACAAACTTTTTCAGTCGTTCATGACCTAGGTACACAAGCGCCTGCTTTAATGAACCTATTTTACTTTTTATTGGAAATACACCACTGTTTATTAAGCGTAATAGCTTATACGCAAGTGCAGTATCTAAAGAAAACAGTCCCGCGATTTCGCTAATATTAGGATCAGGGCGCATTACTTCAGCATAAATCGACAAAACTAATGCATAGTTGTAATCTATATCGCGATGTTGGATCATTTTTGGTTTTGCAAAAAAGTAACCTTGGAAAAAATCGAAACCCATTTTGTAGGCTTTCTCATAATCATCGGCAGTTTCAAGCTTTTCTGCTAATAGTTTTATTTTTTTATGCTTTTTCAGCTTCTGTAAAACAGGGGCAATGTCCTCAAAGGGGGTTTGCTTCACATCGAACTTAATCAAGCGAATTAACTTTAAAAAGCGGTCCCATTCAGGTTGGTATACGAAATCATCAAGAGCAAGTTTGTAGTTATTATGGAAAAGCTCCCGACAAAATTCATAGTTTTCATCTGTTGGCTCCATCGTTTCGAGAAGCTCAATAACCACGTCTTGAGTTGGCAAAAACGCGCATAGGTCCAGTTTCAACGATTCTGGACCTATGTTAATTAACGCCTTTTTGCCCGACGTAATATGGCGAGTGCCTAGATTGAGCTGGTTTTCCATAATCAGACGCGCAGTAGCTGTGCTCTCTGAAACATCCGGGAAACTGTTTTTTAAACTATCTCTAAATAGTAGCTCATAGGCGACAACTTGTTGACGACGATTAAAGACCGCTTGCCTAGCAACAAATACAGCCACTTTACCTACTTTTGAATTTTTATATCACACTAAGTAATTAATAGCTGAAATAGACAAAAAAGTCACTTAATTACCATGAATCACGCAATATTTATTGATATAAGCCTGATAAATAGCCATCTGCAACAGATCCCCATGTAAAACGAGCATTTTTAGCTTGTTCACATATCGAGCGCCATTGCTCAGGTTGCGACTTTTTAAGGTCTAGCGCATCACTAAAACCAGTAATAAGTTCGTAGCTTTGAGAGGCTAAACTCTCACCTCTAAAACTAAAACCACTGACATTATGCTCGACCGTATCCTGTAATCCGCCAACACCATGAACTAAGCATGGCTGTCCAGCGCGCATTGCTAACATTTGACTTATTCCACATGGCTCAAATGAGCTTGGCATTAAGAATAAATCACCCAAGTGATACATATATTCACCAACCAAGTGTGCATAGCCTTTTAAAAATAGCAGATTCTCTTGGCGTGCCATGACAGTTGTCATGATTTGCTCAAGTTCAGCATCACCAGAGCCAAGAATTATCATGTAGCCATCATGTTGCTTTAAGCGTTGACATAACTCATCTAAAACCAATGCTTTTTCATAAGGTTGACGCAGTAAAAGTGCCTTTTGATCTGTTAATCGACCAACACTCGTAACAAGCGGACCCGCAAAAGGTTTTGTTTTGAACTGTAATAAACGTTGGTGAGCAAGATAATAACTTGAATCCAAGATGGGGCTCTTCGCCATCCATTGAAATAGTGCCGACTCTGCATGATGGTAAAGTGTTGCAAGGCTGATATCTTTGAGTTCCATTCCTGGATATTCACAACCATTTAGGATCCCTACCACACGACCTTCACGATAGGCTGCCTGCAAATCAGCTTCTAGTCCTTCTCCACCAAAAAAACCATTTGCAGCATCACTTGGACGCAATACTTCTTGACAGTAGGTCGGTGAAACAAGGTGCACTTTATCAACTAAATTAATCGCTGCTCGCATCGGATTAAAACAATCGTGATAACGCGGATCGCACAATTTCTCGCCGTTATAATTTAAGCCCGGAAACCATGCTTCTAAACTTGAGCTATCGCCTTTAAATGGGCGAATACCCTGCAATGCCAAATTATGGACGGTATAAGCTAAAAATAACTTAGATAATGTACGGTAACGACCGTCATTTTTTAGTAATAATGCCACACAGGCGCTATGCCAGTCATGTAAATGCATTACATCAGGGGTTCGGATAATTCCTTGTAGTAAGGCTTCACACACCGCCGCATTAAACAATGCAAACTTACTCGCATCGGTTGCAAAGGGCCTGCCAGGTTCATCATTACAATACACGGCACCATTATGGCGACTGAATTCCCAATGAGAAATAATCAGTTGCGTAACACCGTGTTCACTATTGGCAAGTTTCCACACGTCTAGTTGCTGCATATGCCCTGCAAATGGAACATGTACAACACCGATATGATGACGTTCAAGATAATGAAATCCGTAATCAGGGATCACAACATCAACAGTAAGGCCTTTATCAACTAACGCTTTAGGACAGTCCCTAACAACATCCGCTACACCACCGACTTTAGCATTCGGTAATGCGTCATTCTCTGCAGCCACCATCAACACATGCATGATTAGCAGTACTCCATAACATTAATTCTTACTATGAAACAAGGAGTAGCAATTGCTACTCCTTACTACACTATGACTTTACCATTAAACAAAGTATTTATTACTTTGCTTTTGTTGCCTTTGCTTTTTTCTCAAGCTCATTCAACATGTCTCGGGTAACAAGTACGATACCCTTTTTCGACACTCTAAAGCCATTTTCTTTATCAGCTTCATTATCAAAACCAATTTCAAGGCCAGCAGGGATCTCACAGTTACGGTCTATAATAGCACGCCTAATGCGGCAATTACGGTTAATTTTAACCCCAGGTAAGATCACTGACTCTTCGATTTCACAATATGAATGAACATATACATTCGAAAACAGCAGTGATTTTCTAACCATTGAACCAGAGATAATACAGCCACCCGATACCGTTGAATCCACAGCCATACCACGTCTATCATCATCATTAAAAATGAATTTAGCAGGTGGTAATTGCTCTTGATATGTCCAAATCGGCCATTTAGGATCGTATAAGTCAAGCTGAGGCTCTGGCATAACAAGCTCCATATTGGCTTCCCAAAACGAATCCAGGGTACCTACATCACGCCAGTATGGCTGGCCTTCATTTTCATCTCTAAATGGGTATGCAAATACATTGTGCTCTTCAATGATGGCCGGGATAATATCGTGTCCAAAGTCACGACCAGAACCCTCTGTTTCTGCATCTTTTTTTAACTGTTCAAATAAGAACTCTGTGTTAAAAATGTAGTTACCCATTGACGCTAAACAAGTACCTGGTTTACCCGGCACTGAAGTTGGCTCAGATGGTTTCTCATCAAAACGGCGAACTCTGTTATTCTCATCAACAGTCATTACACCAAAGGTACCTGCAGCCTCTTCACACGGTACTTCGATACAGCACACTGTCATATCTGCACCAGTTTCAACATGCTTAGCAAGTAAACCGCCGTAATCCATGCAGTAAACGTGGTCACCTGAAAGGATCATCACATATTTAGGCAGCTCATGACGAATGATATCCATATTTTGGAAAACGGCGTCTGCCGTACCACAATACCAATCATCACCTTTACGTTGTGATGCCGGCAGTATTTCTACCGACTCACCGAGTTCTTTTTTAAAGTGTCCCCATGCACGGTTTACATGGCGGATTAATGAGTGTGACTTGTATTGAGTTGCTATACCAACACGACGAATGCCTGAGTTAATACAGTTTGATAGAGGAAAATCGATTATTCGATGTTTCCCGCCAAAATACACTGCTGGCTTAGCACGCCAGTCTGTTAATTCATGTAAACGAGAACCACGCCCACCTGCTAAAATGAGTGCATACGTTTCTCTTGTTAAACTACTTATGTATCGATTTGCATAACTAGGCATAACTCTCTCCGTCTTAAGTTAGCTGCTTTTCTTCTGTGTGTTTTGCTTTGCGCTAATGTCTAACAGTGGTTCCAAGTGCCAGATGTCATCACTGTATTGACTAATTGTTCTATCGCTCGAAAACATGCCACTAGCCGCCGTATTTAAAATACTCATTTGCGTCCAGTGAGCAGTGTCTAGGTAAGCTTTTTCAACTTGCTCTTGTGCCTCAACGAAGCTGGCAAAATCATGGGCAACTAACCACGGATCGTGCGGGCTCTTAATCGCAGCAATAATGTCGTCGAATAGATTTGGTTCAAACAAGTTAAAGTGACCGCTTTCAAGTAACTGCATTACCTTGTATAGGCTGTCGGTTTGATGAATAATTTGCTCAGGATTATAGTGCGCTTTGATATCATCAATTTGTTCTGCTCGAGCACCAAACAAGAAGAAATTATCAGCACCTACTGCGTCACGGATCTCGATATTGGCACCATCTAACGTACCAATGGTCAAAGCACCATTCATCATGAATTTCATGTTACCGGTACCCGATGCTTCTTTACCTGCTGTTGAAATTTGCTCAGACAAATCCGTTGCTGGGCAAATAGTTTCCATTGCTGTCACGTTATAATTCGGTAAAAAAGCCACTCTCAAGTACGGTTTTGCCAATGGATCTTTATTGATCACTTCAGCAACATTATTAATTAACTTAATTATCTTCTTCGCCATGTAGTAACCAGGTGCTGCTTTACCACCTAATAACACACAACGAGGGACTATATTTGAAGTATCACCTTGGCGAATACGATCATATAAGTGAATAACATGTAATATATTTAATAATTGGCGCTTGTATTCATGAATACGTTTTACTTGCACATCAAACATCATTGATGGATCAAACTCAACGCCACAACGAGCCTTAACAAGTTCAACAAGGCGTTGCTTATTGCTATGTTTAACTGCTTGCCATTCTTTGTGGAATTTAGTGTCGTCGTATAAGCGACGTAATTGACTGACTTTACTGAAGTCACCTACCCACTCATCACCTATGTGCTTATTGAGTAGTTTGGCTAAATCAGGGTTACAATGTGCAAGCCAACGACGTGGCGTAACCCCATTGGTCTTATTATTGAATTTTTCTGGCCAAAGCTGATAAAACTCATTGAATAAGCCCGCTTTAAGAAGCTCGGTATGAAGTGCAGCAACACCATTTACTGAATAACTACCAACAATTGCTAAATACGCCATGCGGATTTGTGGCTCTGGGCCTTCTTCAATAAGCGATAATGCTCGTTGTTTTTCAACATCACCGGGCCATGCTTGAGCAACATCTGCTAAGAAGCGGGCATTGATTTCATAGATTATTTCTAAGATACGCGGTAATAATCGCGCAAATAATGATACTGACCACTTCTCTAATGCTTCTGGCAGTAAAGTGTGGTTAGTATAAGCCATGGTTTTAGTGGTAATAGACCAGGCTTCTTGCCAATCTAGCTCATACTCATCAACCAAAATACGCATCAGTTCTGCTACAGCAATACTTGGGTGTGTATCGTTTAATTGAAAAACATGGTAATCAGCAAAATCAGAGAAATCTTCGCCATGTTTGCTAACCCACGTATCTATGATGTCTTGTAAGCTCGCCGATGATAAGAAGTATTGCTGGCGTAAACGAAGCTCTTTACCATTTTCACTGCTATCATTTGGATAAAGTACCATGGTGATTTGTTCAGCAAGGTTTTTACGAGCAACAGCTTCTGAATAACTACCTGCGTTGAATTCGCTCAAATCAAATTCGTCAGTCGCCTCTGATTTCCATAACCGTAGTGTGTTTACGATATCGTTTTTATAGCCTGGAATTGGCACATCATAAGGCACAGCTAAGACATCGTGAGAATCAAGCCATTGACGGTGCTCACGCCCGTATTTATCAGTATAACTTTCAACATGACCAAAGAATTTTACGCGCTTTGATTGCTCTGGGGCACTTAGCTCCCAAGGATGACCTTCGCGTAACCAGTTATCGGGCTGTTCAATTTGATGGCCATTTTCAATCGCTTGATTAAACATGCCATATTCATAACGAATACCATAACCAATCACAGGTAGTGCCAAGCTTGCACAACTATCCAAGAAACACGCAGCTAGACGGCCCAAACCACCGTTACCTAAACCTGCGTCGTGCTCAGCTTCTGCAACTGTCTCTAACTTTGTACAGTAATCTTGTAATGCTTTTGCAACTTGATCGTCTAAATCTAGGTTTAGAATGGCATTACCAAGAGCACGACCCATTAAAAATTCAAGAGATAAATAAGCAGTTTTACGACGCTTTTGTCCGTGAATTTGCTGATTAGTTACACGGCAACGTGCAACCAATCTGTCACGAATAGTTAATGCTAAAGCATGATATAAATATAATTGCGATTCACCGACTTTGTCACGCCCAAGGGTGTAATAAAAATGGCGAGATAAATCATCATCTAAGGTGCTTTCATCAACGGTAGGGGCATCCTGCCAGCCCTTAACAACACATACTTGATCGGCATTTTTAGCCATGATTAGGATCCTCTGAATTGGCGGTAAAAACCCAGCTGCTCATTGCAGCAATCTGTTGTTCCTTATCAACATCATAAGTTGACATAGGATGTATACTTGTCAGTGCTAAATGCCACTTCCCTTTCGCAAGAGGGGGTAATTGACAAGTAACAGACTCTGACCCAGCATTTAAAATGATCAATAAAGCTTGGTTTGTGTGTTTATCAGTCAGGCTATAAATCAACACTTGGCGATCACCTTGATGCCAATCGTCTTGTTCCATTGCGGTGCCTGATTCGGTGAACCACGCGACGTCGTAACGTGGATCATTATCATGAACAAAAAAACGATGCTTAAAGACACTAAACTGCTTTCGTAAACGCAAAACATCATCGATGAATCGGGTTAATGGATGATTAATTTGCGAGTCTTTCCATGCAAGCCAGCTAGTGCGATTATTTTGGCAATACGCGTTATTATTACCACCTTGTGAATGGGCCATTTCGCTTCCTAGTGAAAGCATTGGAACCCCTTTTGAAAGTAATAACGTCAATAGAATATTTTTTTGTTGCTGCAAACGTAATGCGTTAATTTCTTTATCGTCAGTAAAACCTTCTACACCACAATTAAAGGAGTGGTTGGCACTGTGTCCATCTCTATTTTGTTCACCGTTGGCTTCATTATGTTTCTGTTCATAACTCACTAAATCATTAAGCGTGAAACCATCATGGCTCGTCACAAAATTAATGCTGTTAAGTGGTCCTCTGAGATTATGCTCAAATAAGTCGAACGAACCATGTAAACGCTTTGCAAGCTCACCTATAACCCCCTGCTCTTGTCGCCAAAAACGTCGGATAGTGTCACGATACTTGTCGTTCCACTCACGCCAAGGTGCAGGAAAAGCCCCTAATTGGTAACCGCCCGGGCCAATATCCCACGGCTCAGCAATCAGTTTTACTTTACTCAAAACAGGATCTTGGTTGATTGCTTGGAAAAACGCATGCGCTTGATTAAAGCCATTAGGATTACGAGCAAGAATCGTTGCAAGGTCGAAACGAAAACCGTCTACCCCCATTACTTCAACCCAATATCGCAAGCTATCAAGCACCAGCTGTAAGGTTCTTGGTGAATCAATATTCACAGTATTACCACAGCCGGTATCATTGATATAATGCTGAGGTTTATCAGCCACAGTGCGATAATAGCCAAGGTTATCTAAGCCGCGTAAAGAAAGAATAGGCCCATCAGTTCCTGCTTCAGCAGTATGGTTATAGACAACATCCAAAATTACTTCGATATCAGCCTTATGAAGAGCCGCAACCATTTGCTGAAATTCGCCGATATCATCATTCACTAGATAATCTTTGTGCGGCGTGAAGAAATTAAGCGTGTTGTAACCCCAATAGTTTTGTAGGCCTTTAGCCGTTAAGAACTGCTCACTTATGAATGCGTGCACAGGGAGTAATTCAAGACAAGTCACCCCTATAGTGCGTAAATGCTCTATAAAACTCGGATGGCTTAAGCCTAAGAACTTACCTTGTAGTACTTTAGGGATCATTGGGTGTCGACATGTTGCGCCAGTAACATGGCACTCATAAATCACCGTTTTACCCCAACTATGGTTAGGTTTTTTACCCGTATAAGGTGCAAGCTCGCGAACTCGAGACTTGGGCATATCAACAGCGTTATTGACTTGACTCAACTTACCTACAGGCATCTGACCATAATGGCGCTCACTCCAAGTAAACTCACCATGCAAGTCTCGCGCATAAGGGTCTAGTAGTAGCTTGTGATTATTAAAGAAAAGCCCTTTTTCTGGTGCATATTCACCATCTGCCCTGTAACCATACAATGCCCCTGCTTTTAAAGGGCTAACGTGCAATGTCCAAATGCCACCTTCGTTAAGGTGCATTGAAAGAGTCATTACTTCTGAATGACCGCTATTGTCAAATAAACACAATGACACATGCTGAGCTTGGGGTGCATACACAGCAAAATTAACACCGTTTTCAACAATAGATGCCCCTAGAGGCATCGTTGAACCGATTTGAAGCTCTACACTATGACTCATCATTCACCTTCTTCAGGTAAATAGTTGCAAGCCCAGGTAAAGACACGCTTATACTTTGATTGTAACCATGACTCGCAGTAGGCTGACTAAAGATAAGTTGTTCTGTATTACCGCTAACTTCAACACCCGAACCAAAGTATTCTTCATTGTCAGAATTAAAGATAACTTGATAACGACCTGGCTTAGGAACGCCTATTACATAGTCATGATAAACTTGCGGTGTTAAGTTACTAATTACCAGAACAAAATCGTCAGCATGCTTGGCATAACGGATGAAACTAAACATGCTTTGTTCTGCATTAGAACTATCTAACCATGCAAAGCCCGCTGGGCTAGTATCTTGCTCATAGAGTGCAGGAGTCGTGGTATAAATATTATTCAGTTGTTTAATTGTTTGTTGCATACCACTATGACTAACATGCTCAAGCAAGTGCCAGTCAATTGATTGGTCATGATTCCATTCACTACGCTGAGCAATTTCAGCTCCCATAAATAACAGCTTTTTACCCGGATGAGCCCACATAAATGCGTAATATGCTCGTAAATTAGCAAACTTCTGCCAATCATCACCTGGCATTTTCTCTATCAATGAGCCTTTACCATGCACAACTTCGTCGTGACTTAATGGTAAAATGTAGTTCTCGCTATAGGCATACACCATTGAAAACGTCATTTCATGATGATGGTGGGCACGATATAAAGAATCACGCTGCATATAATGCAAACTATCGTTCATCCAACCCATATTCCATTTATAGCCAAAGCCTAAACCGCCATGATCGACCTGCCGTGTCACTCCCGGCCAAGCAGTTGATTCTTCAGCTACCATCATAATGCCAGGATTTTTACCGTAACAGCGCAGATTAACCTGCTTTAAACATTCTATTGCACCAAGATTTTCACGACCGCCATACTGATTTGGGATCCATTGCCCTTCTTCTCGGCTGTAATCGAGATACAACATTGATGCAACCGCATCAACACGCAAACCATCAATGCCAAATTCATGCAACCAATACATTGCATTAGCAATCAAAAAGCTGCGAACTTCAGCACGATCATAGTTGTAAATATAGGTATTCCAATCAGGGTGAAATCCTTGTCTTACATCTGCATGCTCGTATAAATGCGTGCCATCAAAACGATGTAAACCATGTGGATCACTTGGGAAATGACCCGGCACCCAATCTAAAATAATACCAAGATCAGCGTCATGGCATTGCTCAATAAAATATACAAAATCCTCAAAACTGCCATAACGGCTAGTTGGGGCAAATAAGCCAACAGGCTGATAACCCCAAGAACCATCAAATGGATACTCACTGATAGGCATTAATTGTAAATGCGTAAAACCAAGATCTTTAGTGTACGGAATAAGGTTATCGGCAAGCTCACGCCATGTTAAATAGCGGCCCTCATCATCGCGTCGCTGCCAAGAGCCTGCATGCACTTCGTAAATACTGATAGGTGCATCGATACTGTTACGCTTTGCGCGATTTGCTAACGCTTCATCAGACAACTGTATCTTCTTATTTAGCTTTTGTAAGACAGAAGCAGTGCCCGGCGCTTGTTGCATTTTAAATGCAAACGGATCGGCTTTATCAAGTACTTCACCTGAAGGTGTACTAATCGCAAACTTATAGCACTGATGCTCTTTTAAACCTGGGATAAATAATTCCCAAACGCCACTGGCTGGGTGAAAGCGCATAAAATGACGGTTGCGCTGCCAATAATTAAATTCGCCAATAACTGAAACGCTACTCGCGTTAGGTGCCCAAACAGTAAATCGCACACCTTCAACACCTTGCTGGGTTACAAAGTGCGCACCAAAGTGCTGATAAGCGTGTTCAAGACTACCTTCGTTAAATAAGTACATAGCTTGTTCATCAAGTGTACTTGTAAAACGATACTCATCTTCTTGAAGATACTGACTGCCATCCCCATAATTCACATCCAGTTGGTAATCAGGGATTGATTTTGCTTTGACAGTTGCAATAAATAAATCGCTGTCACCTTGCTTTTTGGCCTCAATAACCTGCTTGCCTTGCAAAATTGACAACTGGCTTGCCCCAGGTAAAAAACAGCGAATCTCAAAGCTTGATGCACTAACTTTATGGGGCCCTAAAAAACTGAAAGGATCTTTATAACAACCTGAAGACAATGCATCGATATGTGCTTGATAAACCATGGGTTCAGCAAAAGGCTTTTGACCAACACGACTGCTCATTTATTGATTCCTTATCGAAATTAAATTGGCTAAAAATGCATGCTGAGCACGAATAATTTGCTCAGTTGGGCGTGAAAGAACGCGCCGCCAATTTGGGTATTCTTTATCAGTTCCGGGAATGTTCACCGGCAAAATTTGCTGATCTAAATCGTCAATTTGAATGGTAAATAATCTGGCTGGAGCAGCTGCTAACGATGAGGCTAATAACTCATACACCACAGACGCTTCAGAATCTAATGATAAGTGCTGCCCTGATTCTCTTGCGATAAAATTAAGCATACGGTGCTTTTCGACATTTCTCGCTTCATGTTGCGCAGCGCTTTGTGCACTATCAAGCAAACCATACTCTTGCTTAACAGTAATATCGTGACCAGTCCACCACCCTTTAAATGGCGGTACATCATGATTAGCAATCATCAACAAACTATGCGGTGCAAAGTGCTCTGATGCTAAAAATTCACCTTGATAATCTTTTTCAAAATAGAACAAGCCATTTGAATAAATTGCACTTGCTTTTAGTGCTTCGCGAACCTCACTTGGTACAACACCTAGATCCTCACCTATCACGACACAGTGATTAAGATGAGATTCTATTTTCAGTATCGCCAACAAATGTTCAAATGGGTAGTAAACATAACAACCATCTTGCTGGGAGTTATTTTCAAAACACCACCACAGCCTTCTGATTGCCATCACATGATCTATGCGCAATCCACCAACATCTTCCATATTGGCGCGGATCAAAGAGCGATAGAAGGCAAAATTATTTTTACTTAACTTTTGAGGATTTAAAGCTGGCAACCCCCAATTCTGACCTTGTTCAGCCCAAGGATCAGGAGGCGCTCCCACATTTGCCCCCACTGCAAATAACTCTTCTTGGCTACGAAACTCACTGCCATCACCAGCGCAACCAACAGCTAGATCGTTAATAAGACCTATCGCCATATTTGCTTCATTTGCAATATGCTGACAATGATTTAGCTGTAAATGTGCCTGCCACTGCAAGTAACTGGCATATTCATTATCGTCAACTACCAAGGTTGCTAGACTGTGCTTATGATTACTACAAAACTGCTTAAACTCTGCTTTTCGTTCAGCTGACGCTGTCCGGCAAAATTGAGTGTATAAACAACGAAATGCATCATATTTAAATCGACTAACAGCAGAATAATCTATAAAAGGTTCAGTTGTAGCGGGTTTATCACTGAGCAATTGCGATAGTGAGTCATTATTCAATGCATCTTCACACAGTGAAATCGAAATATATAGCGGGTTTAACAACGCTCGGCTGTTAGGGCTATAAGGGCTAGCTCGCTCAGGACTGTGTTCAAATAATAAATGCAATGGATTAAGTAAAATGTAATCCATTTCTTGTTGCGCCACTTCACGGATTAAAGTTGCTAAATCAGCAAAATCGCCAATACCTAATCCTTGCGCATTACACAAACTGTAAAGTTGGATGGAAAGTCCCAAACGCTTTTTATCATCAATTGAGTAACACTCTTTAGGTGTTATCCATAATTGGCTATGAGCTTGTTGATCAGCAACCGTTATCACTGCATCATGATAACCAATAGGCATAGCAGGAACAGGTAAAGCGACTTCAAGGTAACGAACCCCATTAAAGCCATAGTCTCCTGTCACAGCAAGTCCTTGCAGATTTTCACGTGTCAGATTTATGGACAAGGATGGTATGCTAAGGTGACAAGCTCGGCTCAACAAGCGTTCATCGATACGAACTTTTAAGTAAGGGTCATGTGCCTCAATAATGCTAGTTTGAGGCAACAAAGTCAGCCACGTTCCTGCATCTAAAGCAAAATTTAACTGATTTATTTGATCAGAATTAGCTGTGTCTATACCGCAACAGCTTAGTGCCTGGCGGCGTGTATTTTCTTCGAAAATAACATGCTCGCCAGTATACTTCGTATATTCATAGCCTATGCCATGCAGATAATATAACTGCGAAAGTGACTGCATCAACTCACCTAAACGCGTTGGGTATTAACAATACTATTATCTGTTCCAAATTCATTTGGAATATAGCCATCAGCCTGGTGGTCGTTATCCCACTCTTGACCATTAATTAGATAACGAAAATGAAATTCTTTATCAAGTGGTAGGCGTTGTTTACATTTAAACACTTGTTCTTTTTTATTGAATTTCATTGGCACTGGTTGCCAATCTGTAAATTCTGCAACTAACTGCACGTCATCTGCATCGGGATGCTTAAACTCAAAGGTAACTTCTGTTTCGTCTTTAGTCTTAAAAAAACGTTTACTTAACATAGTGGGCTC
>CERL01110341.1_pt1 | contig 15687 bp, 15 predicted proteins | sample 530811 | NCBI WGS metagenome assembly CERL01 (sample SAMEA2620995, study PRJEB7988) | marine metagenome | isolation source: saline water (ENVO:00002010), including
CTTGGGCAGTGCTTTTCTATTTATCAACAACTATGGCATTGATATGGTGTTATATTTTTAATAAAGTATCTATTAGAATTTTTTCAATGGCAATTTTATTGTTATTAGCATTAGATGTAATGATTGTAGATAATAAAATTATTCAACCTAAAAAAAATTCTGGTCGATCATCGCAATTATTAAATAACTCAATTGTTGATAGGTATTTTCAACATGATCAAATTTCAAAAATATTAAGTAGTGATAAAAATGAACTGTTCCGTGTTTATCCTGCAGGTCAACTATTTGGTGAGACTAGACTTCGTGCTTTTGGTGTTGAGTCTATTGGTGGTTATCACCCGGCAAAACTTAATGTTTATAATAATTTTTTGAAAAATACTAACAATGCTAATACACTGGCTTTAATGGGTATGTTAAATGTAAAATATTTTTTAAGTACTCAATCCATTAATCATCCTGACCTGATCGAGATTAAACAAGCTAGGATGAAATCGGGTAGAGGCAATATACCTGTCAGTATGTATCGTTTAGAAAATTATCAGAAACGTGCTTGGTTTGCTAAAAATATAGAAGTTTATCCTGAGAATAACTTTCCCTGGGGGAAGATCAAAAACCAATTATTTGAACCAGAAAAAGTTGCATTTGTAAGTCAAAATGATATATCATTTAATACAACATTTTCAATAGGGAAAATAAATAGTATTAATAATTCATTGCATAGATTAGAGATTGAAACAGAATCAGATTCAACAAGCTTCTTGATCGTAAGTGAAGTTTTTTATCCTTTGCGTTGGAAGGCAACAATTGATGGGGAACAGATAGAATATTTTAAAACTAATGGAGTAATCAGAGGTTTAATAATTCCTAAAGGTCAACATAAGATCGTATTTAATTATGATAGATCATCATTCAATAAAGGTGTTCTTATATCTTTAAGCTCATTTTTTCTTACTATTGGAATGATAATATTTGGTTATCGTAAATCAATATATTGACGATGGATTTTCTGAAATATACTAGCAATATAAAAGCCGGTTTGTTTTTACTTGGATTTGTTTTAATAATTTTTTTGTTGAGTTATACGCAAGGTATAGTAAATGAATTAAGGAATGATAATGGTGAAATTGTAAAACTTTATGCTGAAATAATTGCTGAAACAATTTCTGATGAGAATGATACGAATCTTGATTTTGTTTTTGATGAAATTATTCAAAAAGCTCAGTTTCCAATTATATACTCTAATGCTCAAAGAGAGCCAATCTATTCAAAAAATATCAATACTGATAAGTCAAAGCTTAAAAAAGTCCAATTAACAATGGATGAACAAAATGAAGCAATTCCTTTACGATATACAAATCCTTTGACAAACGAGATAATTTTAATTGGATATCTACATTATGGTGATTCAAGTCAAATAGAGAAGCTAAAGTGGCTACCCTTTATCGAAATTGGAGCCATAACATTATTTATATTTTTAGGTTTTATAAGTTTCTCAATTATTAGGAATAATGAAAAAAGAAATATTTGGGTTGGGATGGCAAGAGAGACTGCTCACCAATTAGGAACACCAATTTCATCTTTAATGGGGTGGCTAGAATGGCTAAAAAAGAAACCAGATGATCAAGAAAAGATAATTAATGATATTTTAATAGACTTAGATAGACTTCAACAAGTTAGTGATAGGTTTAGTAAAATGGGATCGGAAACAAAGCTAAAAGAAATCCACTTATCAAGCATTATTGATAATGTTGTATTATATTTTAATCGTCGAATCCCCTCAATGGGTAAGAGCATTGTTATTGATAATCAATTAGATTCAAATATTAAAATAAGAGCAAATGGAATATTAATTTCATGGGCAATTGAAAATGTTGTTAAAAACGCAATCGATGCTTTAGATAACGAAGGTAGTATAACTTTAAAATCAAAGATAGATAAAAAAAATATAACTATTCAAATTGAAGATTCTGGAAAGGGAATACTAAGAAAAAATTGGAAAAATATCTTTAGACCAGGATTTAGTACTAAGGAACAAGGTTGGGGGCTAGGCCTTTCTCTTACATCGAGGATTATTAAAGATATACATGGTGGAACTATTTATGTTTCTAAATCACAACCAGATCAAGGTTCCATAATAGAAATATCACTTCCAAAATTAAATAATACAAATTAAAGCAAATCTTGTCATAACTTTTAATAGTCGATAATTTTTTCTTTTAAAATATAAGGAGTTTTTTGTGGATATTCTTTACGGTTTCGCTGCTAATCCCGATGCATCCCAGGGTGGCGGAGGTATTGCAGCTTTTTTACCTTTTTTCCTCATAATGTTAATAATCTATTTTTTAATGATTCGCCCTCAAGCAAAACGTCAAAAAGATAAAAAGAATATGTTACTTGCTTTAAAAAAAGGTGATAAAGTAATAACTATTGGTGGGATACATGGCACGGTAGCTGGAATGAAAAATCAAGGTAAATTAATCGTACTAAAAGTAGATAAGAATTTGAATATTAATATAAATAGATCTGCTATTTCTGGTTTGGCAGATGGTTCTATACAAGAAGATTCAAACTTAGGAGATGATAATTAATGGCTATACTAGATGTTGTTCATTATGGTGACCCTATTTTAAGGAAAGAATGTAAACCTGTAACTGATTATAAAATCCTTCCAGAAATTATAGAAAATATGTTTGATACTATGTATGAAGAAGATGGCATAGGCCTTGCTGCAAATCAAGTTGGAATAGATCTTAACGTAATGATAATTGATGTTTCACATACGGATGAAGCTGAGGATGCTAATATTTTTGTTAATGGTGAAATAATTAATAGTTTTGGTTTATTAGAAATGGAAGAAGGCTGCTTATCCATACCAGAAGTTAGATTGCCAATTAAGAGGCCTGAAAAAATTAGATTTAAATATCAATTACCAGATGGATCAGAACATATTGATGAATTTGGCGGTTTGTTTGGACGAGTTATTCAACATGAGATGGATCACCTTAAAGGAGTTTTCATTATAGACCGAGTTAATCCATTATTGGCTATAAAGTATAAAAAGAAGTTGAAAGAAATTGAAGATAGCTCAATTATCCTTAATATATCTAAACATAATAAAAGAGACTTCGTTCTTTAATTATATTGCAACCAGTGTTTTATTCGATTCTAATATTTTGGAATCACAATACAACGTATTAATAACAAATAAGTTTCTTCAATTATGAATATTATTTTTATGACTAACTCAGAATTTTCATTTCCTAGTTTAGAGATATTGATGAAATCTGATCATAATATTTTAAGTTTAGTTACAAATCCTCCTGAAGAGATAGGGCGTAAAAAAAAATATAGCAGCAATACTATAATTTTAAAGTGTGAAGAATTAGGAATTGATACAATTGAACAAAAAGATCTGAATGATATTAGTTTTGAAAATAAATTGACAAAATATGAATCTGATCTGTTTGTAATTGTTGCTTATCGTATTCTTCCAAAATCTTTATTAAGTATTCCAAAATTAGGGAGTATAAATTTGCATGGTTCATTACTTCCAGCATACAGAGGAGCTGCACCAATCCAATGGTCTTTAATCAATGGCGATAAACAAACAGGGCTAAGCACATTTTTTGTTGAACCTCAAGTAGATACAGGCGCAATAATTAATCAGAAAAAAATAAATATTGTAGAAAATGAAAATTATGGTTCTCTTAAAGAAAGAATGGCTATAAAGGGGTCTAAGTTATTATTAGATACAATTAATTTAATTTCAGACGGAAAAATTTTACCTGTTAAGCAGGATAAAAACTTTGTTACAACTGCTCCCAAGATTACAAAGAAAATGACTTTTATAGATTGGAATTCTAGCTCAATTGGTATTCATAATTTTGTAAGAGGTCTTACACCAATTCCAGGAGCACAATCAAGAATTAATGGTAAAAAAATTAAAATTCAAGAAACTGTCATAATTAATAATAATATGCATAAATCGGTTTTTGATCCTGGTCAAGTTGTCGATGTATCAAAGAATGAATTATTTGTTCAAACAGGAAATGGAATATTATCTATTATCCGCCTTCAATTAGAAGGGAAAACATCTTTAGATATAAAATCATTTCTCAATGGTTATTCTATAAAAATTGGTGATTATTTCGGTATGTAATTTTGGATGCACGATTATTATCATTTAAAGTTTTATTAGAATATGAAGGTGCAAATCGTTGGTTAAAAAGTATTAGAAACGACCACTTTATAAGGTTAAAACCAACAAAAATAATTGCAGAGCGTACTATAGTTTTAACTAATGAAGTAATGAAATGGCAAAGATTATTAGATAGTATTATTGATGAAAACTTAATAAAGAATAAAGCAAATCTGAAGTTTCCTATAAGAAATGTACTACGACTAGCTATCTATGAATTGATAATTGATGAGCATTCTCCAGATTATGCAATAGTTCATAGTTATGTAAAACTAAGTAGAAAAATTATAGGTAGTTATATAACTGGATTTGTTAATGCTATACTTAGAAAAATTTCAGTTGCGGATAAATATATTTTTAAAGGAGAATTGCCAGTTAATATAGCAGTGGGTTTATCTTACCCAGATTGGATCGTAAAGAAATGGATAAATCAATATGGTGAAAAAAAGACAATTAAATTATGCGAATATTTTAACAAGGCTAATCCATTGATGATCCGTAGGAATGAATTGAAGATTGATCACAAAACCTTAATACATAAACTTAAAATAGATAAAATACATATTGAACGATATAATAATTCTGAAAATTTTTACTATTTGAGAAAAGGGGCTGGATCGTTATTAAATAATAGATTATTTAATAATGGTTTTATATCAATTCAGGATCGTGCGGCTGGTGCAGTTGTAGAATTATTAGATCCAAAGCCAGGTGAAGTGATATTAGATGCATGTGCTGCTCCGGGGACAAAAGCATTCTACATTGCTGAAAAAATGAAATATAATGGAGAATTAATTGCATCTGATATTAGTAATAATCGCATTAACATGTGTTATAAAGATAGTCTTAGGCATAAAATTAATTGGATAAATTGGTGTATTAAAAATGCTGAGAAGGAAGAATTTCCTTTATTAGACCGGGCTCTTATTGATGCGCCTTGTTCAGGCACTGGTACAATAGGTAAAAACCCTGAAATTAGATGGAAATGTAATAGAGATCAGATAAAACAATTAAAGAGAAAACAACTAGCTATTATGCTAAATATTTCTAAATATATTAAACCACATGGTGTTATTTGCTATTCTACTTGTTCATTAGAGAGGGAAGAAAATTGGGATGTAATTGATGCTTTTCTTAAATTAAATAAAGATTATAAAATAGATAATTCAGAAAATTCTCTACCAAGATCATGGTTTAAGAAACAAAATATTATGGAAATATTTCCTCCTCGTGATAAACTAATTGGAATGTTTGCTGTCCGTCTTATAAAGATAGGAAAATGAACTTAATTAGAATAATATTATCAATTATTGGAATGATAGTTATTTTTTCCATTGTTGCTGAGTACTTAGTAATGCCAGCGTATACTAGGCAAAACCAAAATAGAATCATGATAGATATAAAAAATAGAAATCTAGATGATGCATTAAAAATATTAAAATCTGAAAATTATAGATATGAAGTGTCAGATACGCTTTATACGAATAAATTTGAATTGGGAACAATCGTTGATCAATATCCAAAACCAAATACTCGAGTTAAATCGGGTAGAACAGTAAGATTAAAAATTGCTCAACCAGAAAAATCTGTTGCTATACCAAATCTTATTGGCCAATCTAGACGAAGTGCAGAACTTGAGTTAAATCAGATGGGCTTACTCATTGATACAGTATATACCGAGTATAATCCTGAATATCCAAATGGAACTATAGCTTGGCAATATCCAAAGGCTGGTGATCGCAGAAAGAAGGGTATGGGAATACAGATTACTGTAAGTAAAGGTATGCCGCCGAACTTTTTTCAAGTTCCAAATCTTATTGGACTTTCAATAAATCAAGCTAAAGATCTTATCTTTAAATCTAGATTAAAAGTAGGTAAAATCTCTTACCATCAAGATCAAGATTTAGTCCCATATACAGTGCTTGATCAATCTATAAAAAATGGAACAGTACTAGATGTTACTGCGACAATAAATTTAGTTGTAAGCGTACTTGATATACAGGATATTTTTAATAGTTTAAACAATGATCCATAAGAATAGCGAATTACTTAGAAAATTAATTCATCTTTCTAACTTAATTATTCCATTTACCTATTTATTTTATTTCAATACTAGAATAGAGGCTCTTATTGTTTTAGCACCAATAACTTTATTTTCATTATTAATTGAGTATTTAAGGATTAATTCATCTATAGTAAAAAATATCTTTGATAGTTATTTATTTACAATGCTTCGCAATCATGAGATAAGTGGAAAATATACAGGAGCCACATGGGTATTTATAGCTTCAACATTATCAATCGCAGTTTTTCCAAAAGAAATTGCCGTACTTAGTTTGGTTTTTATGTCAATTGGAGATACAACTGCTGGCATAATTGGAAGAAAATTTGGTAGAATAAAGTTTTATAATAAAACTTTTGAAGGAGCTTTAGCAGGATTGATTGTATGTTTAATTATAGGATTAATGATGGATTTAAATCTACCTAATGTGATAATAATTGTTGGAGCTTTCTCGGCAATGATAATCGAGTTAATTCCAGTTTCACTTGATGACAACCTCAGAATCCCCTTGTTTTCTGGAACCATAATGTATGCTATGAGTATCGTTTTAATATGACGTTTTTGTCGCCATCTATTCTATGGGCATTGTTTGCTGTGTCTATACCTTTGATTATACATTTGATTAGTTTAAGGCAAACAAGGTATGAAGAGTTCAGTTCCTTAAAATTTATAAAATTACTAGAGCATAAAACTATAAGACATTTGAAAATAAATCAGTGGTTACTTGTGTTCCTTAGGACCATTGCTATTTTGTGTTTAATTCTAATATTTTCAAGACCATTAATTAAAGGCGATTCTGTTAATAATTTTATAGGTGATATCGAATCTAGAGCAATTATATTAATTGATAATTCTGCAAGTATGGCTGTTAAAATAAATGACATTAGCTTACTTGATAGAGTCAAATCAACTATACCAGAATTACTAAAAGTTTTAGAAGGTCAGACCACATTAGAGATTTATCAGACTAATCCACCACAAAAGCTTTATGAAGGTTCTTATTTAAATGAGTCAAAAGTTATTTCAAAAGTGGAAGATATATCCCAAACATTTTTATCTGATAATATTTGGGAATTTACTGATTCATTAATTAACCATATTAAAGCTTCAGAGCCCAATTTAGAATGTTATATTTTTAGCGACTTTCAAACCACCCCCAAGATCGAAGCAGATAGTCTTTTAAATTACGATAAATGGACCTTTTATTGTATTAACCAGCCAAATGTAAATAATAATATTTCTATCAAAAGTGTAGATATATTAAGTGAAATAATGTTGCCTAATCATCTAATAAAATTAAATACCAATCTTGGTAATAATGGTATAAATGAAGTAAAAAATGTCCCCATTGAATTATTCTTAAATAATGAGCGCGTAGGGCAAGTTGTTAGTCAGTTTCAACCTAATAAGTATAAGGATTTTATGTTTCAAGTTTTTCCAGGAAAAACTGGAATTATAAATGGGAAAATAGTTATTCCTGATGATGATTATTTATTAGATAATTATCGAAACTTTGATTTAGTTATTCCAAATCAAATAGCTATAAAAATTATTAGTAAGTCTCAAGATGAATTATTCCTTCTTGATTTAGCTTTAAATTCAATAACCGGCAATACAGGATTACTTCATGTTGATAAAAAGTTATCGTCAAATATAGATAGAATATTTTTAAACAATTTTGACATATTATTGATTCATGATTGTCCAAAACTAACTTCTGCAGCAATAGAAGATATTCAAAGGTTCCTTATGCAGGGGGGAGGATTAATCTGGTTTGCTGGAAATGAGTTAGAGCAATCTGAACCCCTTTTATGGCCTTCTTTATTGAAGCTTCCAGAACTACTTAAAAAGGTAAACTTGGATGGCGAATCCTTTTTTTCAACCACGATTATTGAAAAGAATAATTCGCTTTTTACTGATTTGGATATAGTAAAATTAGAAGATGAATTACCGCAAGTATTTTCTTATAATGAAGTACGTTTACAATCTAATCATTTACCTCTTATAAAATTAAATAATGGCCACCCATTATTAATTGAATCTAGTTCATTTGGTAGCACAGGGTTCACTTTTACATCAAAGTTAAATCTTAGATGGAATGATTTTACTATCAAAGGATTGCTTATTCCTGTTTTGCACCGTATGCTTATTTTGCTTGCAACTAAGGAATTTAATACCCAGGCTATTTTAGTTGGTGATATAAAAACTATAGATATAAGAGGACAAGATATAAATGATGACTGGACAGTAATTTCGCCAAGTAATAATGAAATTAAATTAATACCTGATTACACTAATGAAAAATTACAGATTATTCATACTAAAGAATTAGGTTCGTATAATGTATATATCAATGGTGAGTATTTTTCTTCATTTTCAACAATACTATCTCCTAATGAATTGCATTCCAAAACTAATGAGAGCATATCTATTTTAAAAAGTGTATCTATGGATAATATAAGAATTATTGAATCAGATAAGAATTTTAGTAGTATTTTGAAAGATATTAGATATGGAAAGTCAATTTGGAGGCTTTTATTAATTATCGCTTTAACTTGTCTAGTATTAGAATCGATAATAGGGATTCCGAATAAAGATAGATTAAAAAATAATATTGAGTAATTTTTGAAAAATAATAATTTTCTAAATCTTGAAAGAGCACTTCTTATTGGAGTTCTAAGTAATGACCAAGATTCAGAAATTTTAAAAGAGCATCTTGACGAACTTAAGCTTTTAGCTGAAACTGCAGGAGCAATAGTAGTTGGCCAAATTTATCAATCAATAAAAAAAATAAATTCTCAATATTTTGTTGGTAAAGGAAAGGCTTTACAAATTATAGAACAAGCTACAGAGCTTAAAGTAAAATTGATTATTTTTGATGATGAACTAACCCCTAGTCAGATTAAAAATTTTTTAAAGCTTACAAAAGAAATAAAAATAATTGACCGCAATGGATTGATATTAGATATTTTTAGTAAACATGCAAAAACTCGAGAATCAAAAACGCAAGTTGAATTAGCTCATTTAGAGTATGTGTTACCGCGTTTATCTAAACAATGGTCACATTTAGAAAGACAGATGGGTGGAATTGGAACTCGTGCTGGTATGGGGGAGTCACAGATTGAGATTGATAGACGCTTAATTCGTCAACGGATTTCTAAATTAAAAAAGGAACTTCTTCAGATTGAAAAGGAACGACGAATTCAGAGTAAAATGAGAATTAATAAATATAGAGTATCTTTAGTTGGATATACAAATGCAGGAAAATCAAGCCTAATGAAATGTTTATCAGGAGAAGATGTATATATACAAAATCAGTTGTTTGCAACCCTTGATACAACTATAAGAAAAGTTCATCTTGATAAGTATCACTCTATTTTATTAAGTGATACTGTTGGGTTCATTAGAAAATTACCTCATGATTTAGTTGCTAGTTTCAGAAGTACATTATTTGAAGTAGTTGAATCAGATTTAGTTTTGATAGTTTTAGATGCTTCATCCAATCAAATTAAAGAACATATGCATACAATAAATAATGTTTTAAATGAATTGGGTGCAGATGATATAAAAACTATTATAGTATTAAATAAAATAGATTTAGTAACAACAAGAAATAGAATTAAATATTTAAAGACTAATTATCCTAATGCCGTTATGATTTCTGCAACAGATTATTTACGTATTAATAAATTAATTAACAGGATAATTAATATTATGAATGAAGAATATGAGATAATCGAGATTAGTTTTCCTTACTCGGAAGGTAGACAAATATCGATGGCACAAAGAGATGTTGAAGTATTAGATCGTAATTATCAAGATGATAGAATTAATCTCAAAATAAAAGGGTCGAAAGAGAGAATACAAAATATTTTAAATAAGTCTTAATAAGAAAGCCTCATAAAATAATGAGGCTTTCTTATTATAGCTACCTGCAGTGAATGTCTTTTCAGGATCGCTCTATGAACGGTGGTGGCCTCCCACAAATAGCAAACTTCCTTGATTCTATATATAGAAAAGGCCTGTTTTTTAAGTATGGAGTTCAGCCTCCAAGGATAATTATTGTAGATCCTGAAATAAACCATTCAAAAGCAGGTATATCAAAAAACTTAATGGAATTTATCCAACTAATATCATATAGGCAATAAGATGGATTTAATTTCAAAAGTGATTAGATTATGAGATATATGATTAAAAATTAAATTTAATTTAATGAAGAAATTAGAAAATAGAGTCGCCCTTCTTACCGGAGCATCATCAGGTATTGGGGCTGTAATTGCAAAATCACTATCAAATGAAGGTGTTGAAATTATTGGAATTGCTCGTTCTGATGAAGGATTAAAAAAGACGAAAATAGATATTGAAGCTAATGGTGGAAAATTTCATAGTATTTCATTTGATGTATCAGATATATCAAATTTATCACAATTAAAAACTAAAGTTGAAAATCTCATTGGAAAAATAGATATATTAATTAATAATGCAGGTATTGAAGAGTACAATTATTTTCATAATTATACTTTAGAATATATTCAAAAGATTACTTCTGTTAACCTCATTGCTCCAATGGAAATCACAAGACAATTTCTACCTGAATTAATTCAAAATAGTGGACATATAGTAAATATTTGTTCGCTAGCAGCAAAAAAAGGTGAAAGTTTTAACGCAACCTATTCAGCAACAAAAGGTGGCCTAGCTTTGTTTACAGATGCCTTAAGACAAGAGCTTCATGGTTCGGGAGTTGGTGTCTCTGCATTATTTCCTGGATTAGTTAGCGATGTTGGAATGTATTCTGATAGTCAAGTTAAAGCTCCTTTAGTTTTAGGTACAATTCCTTCAAAAAAAGTTGCTAAGGCTCTAGTAAAAGCAATAAAAAAGAATAAGCCTGATGTTATAGTTAATTCAGGACCATTAAGACCTTTATTAGCTATAGATGCATTGTTTCCAAATTTTGGTAATTGGTTTGCAAGAATAACAGGGATTACTGCTTTTTGTAGAAACCGTGCTGAATTAGGGGAATAAATCCAATTATATTTTAATGAATACAATATATCGTATTCTATCAGTTATTAAAACGATTAAAGGATTGAGTAATTATGAAGATTCATCGCCGTTGTCAGTTTTAGAGAGCGATGGTTTTTATCCGGGTTTAGATAATCAACAAACTCCTTTAAAAATATTTGAATCAAATCATACAAATGGTTCGATATTAATTATATACCCAGGTGCAACAATAAAAGGAGAATCCCATCCCAAAATAATAACTTTAGCACGCTCTATGGCAATAAATGGTGTAAAAGTTTTTTTACCTAGAATACCACCTTTAATTAATTTAAAACTATCAAAAGATATTTTACTTTGGACTGTACATTTTTATAAATGGATATTTAATAATTTTAGTGAGTATAATAATCAAATCAATATAGCAGGTGTAAGTTTTGGGGGAGTTATAGTATTAAAGTCTTGTTTAGATCCATTTTTAGCTAAAAATAAACCAAAATCTGTTCTTGTTTTTGGCACATCTTACGATGCAAGGACTACAATGGAATTTATGTTTAATGGAAAAATTATTTATAACGGTAGAGAGATTGAAATAAAGCCTGATCCTTGGAGCGTTATAGTTATGCTCCATAATTATTTAAATAAAATTGATATTGGCTATAATACTAAAAGAATTGAAAAAGCACTGATTTATTTTATTCATGAAAAGTATGAAAAATTTGATAATGCAATTAATAATTTAGATGACTTTGAGAAAAAATTGATAATTGACACTATAGAATCAAATGCATCAAATGAGTTAAAAAGAATTATGGATATTATTTTTAATAATTGTTCAAATGAAATTGATTTTTTTTCGGCAAAAGAATGGTGTAATAAGATTAACAATAATGTTTTTATTATTCATGGAAAAAATGATTCACTATCACCTTTTACTGAATCAATAAAATTACATAACAGATTACAGAATAGTAATTTGCTTGTATCTGAATTATTTGAGCATAGAGAAATTTCAAAAAAAATCCCCTTTTTTTTGAAATTTAAAGAAATATTTAAGATAGTAAATTTTCTTTCAAGGTATTTTAATAAAGCATTTAGTATATAAGTATACTTTAATGAATTAATTTGATTGGTATTTGATCTTATATTTCATAATCTTCCCGCTGCTATCAATTTGAGAAAATCTTTATAATTAATTATGTCAGATAAAAAAGCAAAAAAAAGTCGACCTTCGTATACTGAATTTACTTTGGATATGTTTTCACGTAGTTCAGGGAAAAATCACTCTGAAATAAAACAATTCAATCAATGGCGTGATGATATAATTGAAGCAGATAAATATACATTTGAGACACCTCATTTAACCCCTCAAACCCCAGAAATAAGTGTCCGTAGAATACATGGTGATGAACATGATTTGGTTAATTTTTCCAGTTATAATTATTTGGGTTATGCAAATCATCCTGATGTTATCCAAGCAGCTAAAGATGCTTTGGACGCGTTTGGATTAGGAGCCACGGGTAGCCCATTACTAAATGGAACATTTGATATACACAAAAAATTAGAACAATCTCTAACTAGTTTTTTTGGTCAACAAGGTTATGGAGTTTCATTATTTTCTTCTGGTTATGGTGCGAATATCGGTGTTGTCTCCAGTTATATTCATAAAGGAGATTATGTTGTATTAGATCACTCATCCCATGCTTCTTTAATAGATGGCGCAGTTATGTCACAAGGTACTATAAAATTATTTAGACACAATGATGCAGAATTTCTTGAAAGAATATTGAAAAGGATTTCTAAAGAAAACAGAAGGGTATTGGTGTGTGTCGAGGGAGTTTATAGCACTGATGGTGATTATGGAAATTTAAAAGATATTGTTACAGTTACGAAAAATTACGGTGCATCAATACTTGTTGATGAAGCACATTCTTTATTAATTGCAGGCGCAACAGGTAAGGGAGTTGTTGAAGAATTTGATGTTCTAGCTGATGTAGATCTTCTTATTGGGACATTCAGTAAATCATTTGGAGGTATAGGTGGATGTGTCTATGCAAAAAATGATTTAATTAATTATATGAATTATTATGCCAGATCAAGAATGTTTTCTTGTGCCTTAGATCCTGCAGTTACTGGAGGAATAATAAAAGCTCTAGAATTAGCCTCTGGTACTGATGGGGATGAAAAACGTAAAAGGATAATTGAGAATGCGGATTATCTAAGATCTTTATTAAAGGATAAAGTAGATATTGGAACTTCTCATTCATGGGTGATTCCTATTATTTTTGGTGATGAGAGAAAATCACTCCCTCTTGGAGATTATTTGATGAAAAAAGGATATGATTTTTCAATTATGATGTTTCCTGCAGTGAAAAAAAATAAATCAATTATACGTGCTTTTGTTACTTCAGAACATAATAAAAAACAATTAGAAGGATGCGCAGAAGCCTTAATTGATGCTTCAAAAGAATTTAATTTTGGTATATAAAATAGGATTAATATTATGAAAGAACATATTCCAGGAGATAATTTGATTATTTGGGAATTTGATTATGCAATGACAACATTCTATGAAGTAGATACGGATCAAATATCTTCATTATTACCCAAAGAATTAAGTCCAATGGAAATTGTACCTGGAGTTTCATTATTAAATATTACTGCATTCAATTTTCCTGAAGGAGGTCTTGGACATCTTCCAGGTTTTCAGGAATTAATAGCTGCTATTGTGGTCGCGCCTGATTTATCTAGAGGTGTTCCAAAATTTGCAATGTACATATTTTCACTTGGTAGCACATCACAAGAACACCTAGACCATAGTGCTGATTATTACAAACTACCTTCTTACAATAAACTAGAATATGGGAAAATTAACCGCGATAATAATGAGTTGGAATTTGGAGATGGAGATAGCTCTATTCTAACAATGAAAAATTGTTGTAATAATATTGGAGATTATCTTGGACATGAGCGCTACTTTCAAGCTTTTGTTTCTAAAGATGATGAAATTTATTTAGCAGATTTGTATTTACAGGCAGCCCTTTTTGAACATCAAGAACAGGGTGAAGTGGGGGTAATAAATAATCATCCTTTTTTGAAGGGTCTTGAATTATTTGATGAGGAGCGGGTTCCGTATCTGCAAATGATCCTTCAACCAGGTACAAAAGGAAAACAATTTTATTATAAACCTGAAAAATACCGTTAAAATAGAATTTGATATTTTATTTATAATAAATAGTTTTCATTAAATGGAAACTGATAATTCTTCTACCAATCCATCAATTTATCATTCACAGAAAATAATATCTTGTATAATTAATCCTGCTGCTAGGGATGGCCAATCAATAAAGACATGGGAAACGGTAAAGGATAAAATTGAGAAAGAAGGATTAGCAACTGAGTTATTTATAACGGAAAGAGTTGGGCATGCTTCAGAAATAGCTTATTCATTAAGAAACCGCTCAGATATAAAAGTTATAGTAGCTTGTGGTGGGGATGGAACCGTACATGAAGTATCTTCAGGATTAAGAGGCAGTAAAATACCGTTAGCAATTATTCCTGCAGGAACTGGAAATGATGTTGCTAGAGTACATGGATATATCTCGGATGATTTAGATAATATCATTGATATTATTATTAATGGAGTAGATAGAAATATTGGAGCTTTACGTATAGAAGCTGAACCAATGCCTAAAGAAGAAAATTATCCTTCCCCTACTGCTGATTCAAAGTGGAATGGTACAGCGAAAGAAAATAATAGAATTGTCCGTTGGATTTTTCATGAAACAGATTCAGGAATAACTTCTTTAGTATCTAGAGCGAAACTTAAAAGAGGAAAATGGATAAAAGGCAATCTAAAATATACTTACTTAGGAATTACCGAAATTCTTAAATGGAGAAAACGGAATGCTTGGGTTAAAATTGACAATGATAATCCTGTCATAATTAATTTCTCACTTTTTGTTTTTACATTATCTGAATATTTTGGAGGTGGTTACTGGGTAGCCCCAGGGGCTTCACCAATAAAAGACCATGCTTATTTATGTAAGGCGTGGAATCTTACTAGATTGCAAATGTTATTATTAATGGGGCCTTTGAGAAAGGGAAAGCATGTTGGTAAATGGGGAATAACTCTAGATAAATGTAGAACACTTGAAATAAAATCTGTTAATCAAAATAATGAACCGGTTGATATTGCACATGATCCTTCTTTGCCAATAAATGTTGATGGAGAACCATGCTTACAAACTCCAGCAAGAATTGAATTTCATCCTAAGCAGCTCTGGTTAAGAGGCTCAAAGGATGTGTCATGGGATGTTTCTTAATCTGCTATTTTTTTAGGTGGTCTTAATTGTCCTTCAGATGCAGCAATAGTCACTGCTATAGTGGCATCTCCCGTAACGTTAACAACAGTACGCAACATATC
>CERL01020777.1_pt1 | contig 15175 bp, 13 predicted proteins | sample 530811 | NCBI WGS metagenome assembly CERL01 (sample SAMEA2620995, study PRJEB7988) | marine metagenome | isolation source: saline water (ENVO:00002010), including
CATCTACATCTTCTTCTGTATTATAAATATAGAAGCTTGCTCGACTAGTAGCAAACACACCTAATTTATTCATAATTGGTTGAGTACAGTGTTGACCTGCACGAATAGCTATCCCATCTTGATCAAGAAATTGTGCTAAATCTTGGGGATGAATATTTTCAACTTCAAAACTAACTACTGGGCCCCGTTCTTTCTGATTTCCATGAATTTTTAATCCATTGATTTGATTCAATTTATCCATAGCATATTTAGTTAATCGCTCACCATGATGATGAATATTTTCAATGCCCAAATCATTTATATATTGTACAGCTGCTCCTAAACCAATGGCCTGAGCAATATTTGGGGTTCCTGCTTCAAACTTATAAGGAATATCATTCCATGTTGCATCATTCATAGAAACTGATTTGATCATTTCACCACCACCCTGAAAAGGTTCCATTTCATCAAGAATTTCTGGTTTACCATATAAAATTCCTACACCTGTTGGCCCTAACATTTTGTGTCCTGAAAATGCATAGAAGTCCGAATTTATTTGGCTTAGATCAGTATGTCCATGGGGAACCCATTGCGCCCCATCAATCAATGTTTTTGCTCCTACATGATGAGCCATCTCAACAATTTTTTTTACAGGATTAATTGTTCCCAATACATTTGACTGGTGAATGACAGCAACAAATTTAGTTTTATTATTGAAATATTTATCAGGATCGTTTAGATCAAGAGTTCCATCTTCATTTAAGGGAATATATTTTAAACTTGCACCAGTTGCTTTTGCTGCAAGTTGCCAAGGAACAAGGTTACTATGATGTTCCATTTCTGTAACTAATATTTCATCATTTGAAGATAAATTATTTCTTGCCCATGCATAAGCTACAAGGTTAATTGATTCTGTGGTTCCCTTAGTAAAAATAATTGATGAATTATCAGCACCAATGAATCTGGCTATCTTTTCACGTGCATTTTCATAGGCTTGAGTAGCTTTTTCTCCAATACTATATATTGCACGATGTACGTTTGCATTAAACTGCGTATAGTATTTATTTAATTCATTAAGTACAATGGATGGCCTTTGAGTTGTTGCTGCATTATCAAGATAAATGAAGGGTTTATCTATATTAGAATAAATAGGAAAATTATTGCGAATTTGAATGGGATCAAAATTTTTCAAGTTAATTTTAAAGAAGTCCCATTTCTAATCGTGCTGCCTCGGAAATCATTGATTGATCCCACGGAGGATCCCATACGAGCTCTAAATTAATTTCGTCAACACCCTGCACATTTTTTACTTTTTGTTTTACTTCATCTGCTATTACTGGGCCCATTCCACATCCTGGTGCAGTAAGTGTCATCTTTATATCCACTAATTTATCCCCGTTGTTTTTTGTTTTGAATTCGCATGAATATATTAACCCCAGATCAACTATATTAACTGGTATTTCTGGATCATAGCAGGTCTTCATAACATCCCATACAGCTTTTTCATTTATTTCTGAATCATTAATATTATTTGATTTTTGTACTTTTTCAGATTTTTCTTTTCCAATAGCATCAGCATCATTACCATCAATACGGAAAAGATTCCCGCCAATCATTACTGTATAACTTCCACCTAAAGCTTGTGTTATATGTCCAGTGTTGCCTTTTTTTAAATTTGTTTTAGTTCCAAATGGTATTGTTATTACTTCTACATCACGTAATAGAGTTACATGTTCATCCATATGGGTAGGGTTAATCATTTTTATGCAACCAATTCATTTTGTATTTTGTGTATAGCAGCTCCAAACCCATTTGTTCTTTGGCTACTAATAGAATCACCAAGGCCTATTTCATTTAAAATATTATCTCCATTAATTGATAAAATACCTTCTTTATTTTGTCCATTAAATAATCTTTGAAGAATAAATAGAAGCCCTTTAACAATCATTGCATCAGAATCTGTATAAAAATTATACGTTTTATCAGGTTCTTCTTCACATATTATCCAAGCCTGGGATGTACATCCATATACTTTATTTTCATCATTCTGATCAGCTGGATTAATACTAGGAGATTTTTTTGCAATGTCTACTAGATATACATATTTTTCTCTTGGGTCTTCAAAAATAGAAAACTCTTTTCTTATTTCTTCCATTTTATTTTGAATATCACTCATTATGTAATACCTGCATTTTCTAACCAAAAAGATAATTGCTCATTAACATATTGATTAATATTTTTTTCAGAAATTATTTTCAAAACTTCTTTTGCAAATCCATTAATAAGTAATAAATGTGCTGTTTTATAATCAATACCACGAGATCTCATATAAAATATAGTAGCTTGATCTAATTGTCCAGTTGTAGAACCATGAGAGCATTTTACATCATCAGCATAAATTTCTAACTGTGGATTAGAAAGGGCAACCGCCCTATCATTAAGTATAAGATTCTTGGTGGATTGTTTAGCATCCGTTTGTTGTGCTCCTTTTTGCACTATGACTCTTCCATTAAAAATACCTAATGAAGAATCAGATAGTATATATTTAAATAATTGGTTGCTTGTGCATTTTTCTTTTAAGTGATTTACAGTAATAAAATGATCATGTTGTTGATTATCTTTAGTAAGACAAAGACCATTTATTGATGATGAAGCGCCAATATCTTTGAGATTCACATTAATATTTTGTCGGTATTTACTTGCCCCTGTTGATAAATGGAATGCACTTAGTCGCGCATCTTTTTCCAATATATATTTTGTATCAGCAACATGATAAGAGCTAGCACCTTCTTCTTGTAATCGAAAATGTTTAATAGATGAGTTCTTTGATAATTCTATTTTTGTTACACTGTTTTGCCAATATTCAATTTTAGTTGATCCATAATAGTGTTCAATTATAGAAGCTTCGGATCCATTTCCTGCTTTAATTATAAATAAGGGATGATTCATTATTGGTTCATCTAGATCAGAAGTATAATTGATAATATGGATTGGATCATTAATAATTTCATTATCATTCACAATGATCATTAAACCTGAATTAATCATTGCTGAATTAATATTATGAAATGGATTCGAATTAGGCGCTAATAAATTATGGATTAATTCGGAATTTGTTTTATATGCTTCTTCTATTGTCTTTACAGAAATTTTATTACTAATAGAAGAAAGATCCTTTTGATAATAACCATTAAAAATAACTATTTGATTAGTATTATTGATTTCTGGGAATGGGCTAGGAAGAGAAGAAATATTTTTTCTTAATCCAAAAGTGAAAGACATTTTGTTAAGTAATGAAAAATCTGAATATTTCCAGTCCTCCCAATTTTTATTTGGCAATCCATGTTTATTGAATTCTTTGAGAGCTTCCTGCTGTAATGATTTAATAGTATCTGATCCATTAAGGTCAAATAGTGGTGATTTACCTAGTTCTTTATTTAAAAATTTCATATTAACTATCTAACCATCCATATCCTTTTTCTTCAAGTGCTTCTGCTAGTTCTTCACCCCCTGATTTTGCAATTTTACCATCAATTAATACATGAACATGATTAGCTTCTATATAGCGAAGAATTCTTTGGTAGTGTGTAATGATAACAATTGCACGATCATCACGCCGATATTTATTTACTCCTTCAGCAACAATTTTTAGAGCATCTATATCCAGGCCTGAATCTGTTTCATCTAAAATAGCTAGGTTAGGCTCAAGAGTAATCATTTGTAAAATTTCGTTACGTTTTTTCTCTCCACCAGAAAATCCATCATTTACAGCCCGGTGCATGTATTTTTCTTCCATACCAACAATTTTTAATTTTTTTCGGATAAGATCTAAAAATTCAACAGCATCTAACTCAGATTTACCTTGATGTTTTCGTTTTGCATTTAAAGCAGCCTTAAGAAAATAGGTGTTATTTACACCTGGAATAACAACTGGGTACTGAAATGACATAAATATGCCTTCTAATGCGCGATTTTCAGGAGTATCATCTATTATACTTTTATTATTGTAGAGTATGTCTCCATCTGTAACCTCATAAGAATCATGCCCAGCAATAACATTAGCTAAAGTGCTCTTTCCCGATCCATTACGCCCCATTATTGCATGAATTTCACCATTATTCACATTAAGGTTGATTCCCTTTAGGATTTCTTTTCCTTTGACTCCAGCTTTTAAATTTTTTATTTCTAACATTTGCTTAACCAACGCTTCCTTCGAGACTTACTTCCATAAGTTTTTGTGCTTCGACTGCAAACTCCATTGGAAGCTCCTTGAATACATCTTTACAAAAGCCATTAACAATTAGTGAAACTGCATTTTCAATAGAAATTCCTCTTTGGTTACAGTAAAATAATTGATCTTCCCCAATGTTAGAAGTTGATGCCTCGTGTTCCATTTGTGCGCTTGAATTTCGAACATCTATATATGGAAAAGTATGAGCACCACACTCGCTACCAATTAATATTGAATCACATTGTGAGTAATTTCTGGCCTTATCAGCATTTTTCATAACTTTTACCTGACCTCGATACGTATTCTGACCTTTCCCAGCAGAAATACCCTTTGAAATAATTGTGCTATTTGTGTTTTTACCAATATGTATCATTTTGGTGCCAGTATCTGCTTGTTGAAAGTTGTTTGCAACTGCTACGGAGTAAAATTCACCGATAGAATTATCACCTTTCAAAATACAGCTAGGGTATTTCCAGGTTATTGCAGATCCAGTCTCCACCTGTGTCCAGGATATTTTTGAATCTTTTCCAGCGCAGATACCACGTTTGGTTACAAAATTATATATGCCTCCTTTACCTGTTTTTGGATCTCCAGGATACCAGTTTTGAACTGTGGAATATTTGATCTCAGCATTTTTATTAGCAACTAATTCCACCACGGCAGCATGTAATTGATTATCATCACGCATAGGCGCTGTGCAACCTTCTAAATAGCTGACATGGCTTTCATCATCAGCTATAATTAACGTTCTTTCAAATTGACCAGTATTCATTGCATTAATTCTGAAATATGTAGATAACTCCATTGGGCATCGTACCCCTTTTGGGATGTAAACAAAACTACCATCGCTGAATACTGCAGAATTGAGAGCTGCAAAATAATTATCTGTATAGGGGACTACAGAACCCAGATGTTTTTTTACTAGACTGGGATGATTTTGAACAGCTTCTGAAAATGAAGAAAATATAACCCCTTCTTTTTCCAAATCTTTTTTGAAAGTTGTAGCAATTGACACACTATCAAAAACAGCATCTACAGCTACACCAGATAGCATTTTTTGTTCCTCTAATGGAATACCTAATTTATTATATGTCTTAATTAATTCTGGATCAACTTCATCAAGGCTCTTTAGTCCATTAGATTTATCTTTAGGAGCAGAGTAATAACTGATAGAATGATAATCAATTTTAGGGTAATCTACTTTAGCCCAATTTGGTTCATCCATCTTTAACCAATGTTTGTATGCTTTAAGTCTCCAATTTAATAACCAATCTGGTTCTTCTTTTTTATGAGAAATAAAGCGTATAATATTTTCATCTAAACCAGGAGCAATTGTATCTTGTTCTATATCTGTAACGAACCCGTATTGGTAATCCTGAGAAGTAAACTTCTCAATAGTTTTATTTTTTGTTTTCAACTATATACTCTAGACTGAAAAGCTTGTACCGCAACCGCAGGAACGATTTGCATTTGGATTATTTATTTTAAAGCCACCATTAAGCATATCATCTAAGAAATCAACTTCAATTCCACGTACATAAAGCCAACTATTTACATCACAAAATATTTTTAATCCATTGCTTTCAAAAACTTTATCATTTTCACTTCGTTTCTCATCAAAGGTCATCTTATAGCTCATTCCTGAACAGCCACCTTGCTCAACAGACATACGCAAACCCCAACCTTCCTTATCTTCTAGTTTCATAGCCTTTTTTATTCTCTCGCAAGCTTGAGACGTTACTGAAATAGATGCGGATGTAAATTCTTTTAATTCTTTTTCTTTAGTATTCATTACTTACTCCCATTCTGAGTTTTCTATTTTTTCTGATGATGTGGGTGTTGGATAAAAACCAAGTTTTTCCTTTGCATCATCAGTCATCATTTCTGGTTTCCAAGCAGGATCAAATGTTACTGTAACTGTAGTGTCTTCTACACCATCAAGGGATTCTACTTTTTGTTTAATATCATTTGCCATTTGATCTGCCATACCACATCCAGGTGTGGTAAGTGACATAGTAATTTCAACATTTGTCGGCTCACTTGCCTGGTTATCAAAAGCTATATCATAAATTAATCCCAAGTTCCAAAGATCAACAGGTATCTCTGGATCATAACATTGCTTCAACACATTTATAATATCTTCTTGCGCTAACTTTTTCATAGCAAAGATTAGTTTGTTATATCCTGCACACTCATACTACGAAACATATTAATCATATTAGCATTAATACGTTGAATAGGGGTGCGGATATTGCAGTATTCAATTTGCATACAATTAGCATCGTAAAAACAATCACTTAGACCAAGTGGCCCCTCTACTTTCTCAAAAAATTCAGCAAGATTAATATTTTTAAGCTTTGCTTTAATACGATAGCCGCCTCTGGGGCCATTTATTGCTTCAATAATATTTTCTTTTGCCATATGTTGTAATGTCTTTGCCAATATTTCTAAAGGTATATTATAACGAGTAGCAATTTCTTTTGTCGATGACACTGAATCAATAGACTTCCCTTGCATATGACGAAGGGCAATAAGTGAGTATTCAACTTTTCTTGTTAGTTTAAGCATTTTTATATCCGATATAAATTGTCGGATATATTACACTAAATCTTATATGTTATACAAGTTATTAAGAAACGGTAATCAAACTTTTAGTTCTTGTATGTACTGAGCCAATTTGAACAGCAGGAATAGAAGTTTTACGATTATAATATTTAATAAATTGATCAGCATTATCTTGAGGCAATGAAATCAATAAACCACCTGATGTTTGCGCATCTGCAATCATTAATCTTTCAAATTCAGACAATGAATCCGAGAAACTAGTAAATTGTTTTGCATACAATAAATTTCTCTTAGAACCCCCAGGTACAATTCCTTCTTTAGCCAGTTCTTTTACACCAGGGAAAAATATTAAATTATTATAATTAATTTGAAATGAAACATTGCTACTTCTGCATATTTCCGCACCATGTCCTAGTAGACCAAAACCTGTTACATCTGTAGCTGCGTTAACTGAAAATTTTGTTAATACTGATCCTGCTAATTTATTTAACATTGCCATCGATTCAATCGCTTGCTTGATTGAATCAGATCTTGCTATTTCTTTCTTTATTCCAGCACTAATAATTCCTGTCCCAAGAGGTTTAGTTAATAATAATACGTCTCCTGGTTTTGCCCCTTTATTTTGTATTAGATTTTCTTTTAAAACTTCACCAGTTACAACTAAGCCATATTTAGGTTCTTTATCATCAATACTATGACCACCAATAATGGATATTTCAGCCTCATTTGCTTTATCAACCCCACCTTGCAATATTGCTGAGATAATATGTTTAGGAAAATCATTTACTGGAAAGCCAAGTATATTTAATGCAAAAAGTGGTTTTCCGCCCATAGCATAAATATCAGATATAGCATTAGCTGCTGCTATTTGTCCAAACATATAAGGATCATCAATAATAGGCGTAAAAAAATCAACAGTCTGTAAAATAAATTTATTATCTAGTAAACGTACGACAGCGGCATCATCAGAATTATCATATCCAACAACTACTCGATCATCTTTTTCCTGTACTAAATTACCCAGAACCTGGGCTAGGTCATCCGGACCAATTTTGCATGCTCATCCAGAACCATGTGATAAAGTACTTAATCTAATCTGTTCTTTTGTTTTCATAAAATCTTATTATTTAAAAAAATATATAATTGAAGTTATAAGCTATCCGCTAACTTTCTTATATCTTCAATAGTGTTTATATCTCTATCAATAAGATATTCTAGATGAATGGTTTTAAATCTAGAATGAATTTGCAGTTGAGACTGGTATTGATGTAGAACCATCGGAATATGCATTGTTTTAAATACCATTAAAGAAAAGGGAAAATCTAATTCAGTGTGTTTTAAAGCTGATAGAGTAGTATTATTCTTTCTCATCTGTTTTCGACATTCCTGAATATCTTTTAACAATAATTTTTTTCGAAATTCCCAAGGGGCTGTAATATCAGATAATGAATCAATAAACTCATATCCGCGTGTAAAATGTTCTAAAAAATATTTTCCATATATTCCACCGCTTAGTTCTTTATTAAGAAATTCATTTATCTCATCTTTTTTTGATGATAGAAAAAGTTTCCAATTGCTGAAATCTGACCGGAAGAGAAAATAACCGAAAGGTGTTTTAAATGAATTCCTTGGTGTAAAGAATGCCTTTATTTCATATGTAAGTTTTTTAAGCTCATTACGTAAATCATGAGAAAAAAGTTGTACAGTTATAGGAGAATAATTTTTAGGTATTTTCAAGAAATCTTTTGGGATAATAGATTCTGAAAGATTTAAAGTATAGCTTTTTTCAAAACCTTGAATATTAATCTCAATAAATGCTCCAAGGTCACTTAATTTAATAAGATTATTTAATGCTTGGTCAAACTCTGGAAAGGTTGCTATCGAAGGATTAGAAGAACTAGGGATCTCTCCAAATAATGATAATTGACGTGGATCATTTGAATCTCGCTTATTGACCATAGTGGTAAATATTACGTTCTAATGAATTGAAGTGCAACAATGCAGAAATAATAAAAAATAAAATAAATAAATTCTTTATTGTGATTTTATTGTGTGTAATAAAAAAGTGATGCTAAATTTTGTACTAATGATTATGAGATATTTTATAACATATTTTGCTGTACCTAGGAAATAGGAACATCATTAAATCATAGTAATCGATAAATAAAAAAAATCCCACTATATATAAATTGAGTATTAAGACAAAAAATTTAGATAATGTAGTAATACGATTTGCTGGAGATTCTGGAGATGGAATGCAGTTAACTGGTACACGTTTTACTGAAACTACGGCAATCGTGGGTAATGATTTAAGTACGCTTCCTGATTATCCTGCTGAGATTAGAGCTCCAGCAGGATCTTTGGCAGGAGTAAGTGCTTTTCAATTACATTTTAGTTCAAAAGATATTCATACTCCTGGAGATACTCCTGATGTCCTTGTTGCAATGAATCCTGCGGCATTAAAAGTGCATTTATCAGAATTATTACCGGGTGGAATAATTATTGTTAATGAAAATGCTTTTAGTCCAAAAAATTTAAAGCTAGCTGGATATGAATCAAATCCATTAGAAGATGGAACTGTCGAAAGCTATGAGTTGTACTCTATTCAAATGAGTTCTTTGGTTGCTAAGGCATGTGAGGGTATGGATATATCTCCAAAGACTATTGATCGCACTAAAAATATGTTTGCTCTGGGTCTCTTATATTGGATTTATAATCGTCCTTTAGAACCTACAATTAAATGGCTTGGTAAAAAGTTTGCAAAGAGACCTGAGTTAGTTGATTCAAATATTAAGTCGCTAAATGCCGGGTATAATTATGGTGAAACTGTAGAAATTTTTTCAGCACGATACAATGTTGAAAAAGCCCCTCTTCCTGCTGGAAAGTATAGAAATATCAATGGTAATTATGCCACTAGCGTGGGCTTGCTTGCAGGCTCAATCAAAGCAGATATACCTTTGTATTATGGCGGTTATCCAATTACACCTGCAAGTGATATCCTCCATACCCTTGCTTCTTTTCGTCATTTTGGAGTTAAAACATTTCAGGCCGAGGATGAGATTGCAGGTATAACTTCTGCTATTGGAGCTTCATTTGCTGGGAACCTTGGGGTTACGGCATCATCTGGGCCCGGTATCGCTTTAAAAGCAGAAGCGATTGGGCTTGCTGTTATTGCTGAATTACCATTGGTTATTGTTAATGTTCAACGTGGTGGTCCTAGTACAGGTTTACCTACGAAGACTGAACAGTCTGATTTATTTCAAGCGTTATATGGTAGAAATGGTGAAGCACCAGTGCCTGTTATAGCGGCTCAAACACCAGGTGATTGTTTTTATGCAGCTTTTGAAGCATGTAAGGTTGCCATTAAATATAGGACACCTGTCTTCCTGCTATCAGATGGTTATTTGGCTAATGGTTCTGAACCATGGTCTATTCCTAATTTTGATGATTTACCGAATATAGATCCTGGTTTTGCTGCGAGCAATGATGATCTACCTTTTATGCCCTACGCTAGAGATGAAAAAACGCTTGCAAGACCTTGGGCTATACCTGGAACACCTGGATTAGAACACCGTATTGGTGGCCTAGAGAAAGAAGATGTAACAGGAAATGTTTCTTACGATCCAGAGAATCACCATAAAATGACAGAATTAAGAGCGCAAAAAGTGCAGAATATAGTTGATGATATTCCCAAGACAGAAGTTTTAGGTAATGAAAGTGGAGATTTATTAATACTTAGTTGGGGAGGGACTTACGGCTCATGTCGCTCAGCAACAGAAAGATTGCAAAATGATGGAAAAAAAGTAAGTCATGTTAACCTTCGTTGGATTAATCCATTGCCTAAAGATTTAGGAGAAATAATAATACGATTTAAGAATGTACTTATTCCAGAATTAAATATGGGGCAGTTGTCCAAAATAATTCGCGCAGATTATCTTGTTGATGCCATTGGGTTAAACCTTGTGAAAGGTCGCCCCTTCAAAGCAAGTGATATTGTAGATAAAGCTAAAGAACTTATAGGATAAAATTATGTCAGAAGTTAAAGTTAAAACTCCAAAGTTAGATCGCAGAGATTTTGTTTCGGATCAATCAGTACGTTGGTGCCCAGGTTGTGGTGATTATGCTATCTTAGCACAAACACAGAAAGTTTTTCCTGATTTAGGCATTGATAAAGAGAAAGTTGTTTTCATATCTGGGATTGGATGTTCCAGTAGATTCCCTTATTATATGAACACATACGGTTTTCATACAATCCATGGGAGAGCACCAGCAATTGCATCTGGAGTGAAATTAGCTAATCCTGATCTTTCTGTATGGGTGATTACTGGAGATGGAGATGCGCTTTCAATTGGTGGAAATCATACAATTCATCTACTCCGGAGGAATCTGAATATTAATGTTATGTTATTTAATAATAGAATTTATGGTTTAACAAAAGGTCAATATTCTCCAACCTCAGAATTAGGAAAAATTACAAAATCAACACCTTTAGGATCCTTAGATCGTCCCTTTAATCCGCTGGCGCTTGCTTTAGGATCTCATGCAAGTTTTGTAGCTAGGGCAATTGATCGTGAAACTAAACAATTACAATCTATGATACATAGGTCTAATAGTCATAATGGTAGCTCATTCATTGAGATATATCAAAATTGTAATATCTTTAATGATGGAGCATTTGCATCTATGACAGATAGAGAAACAAAAGCAGATACAGTACTTTGGTTAGAGAATAAGAAGCCTCTCTTGTTTGGTGCTGAAATGAATAAAGGAATTATTGTAGATGGTAATACACCGAAGGTTATTGAGCTAGGTGATAAATGGGGAATAGATGATTTGTTGGTACATGATGAAACTGATTGGACAATTGCCATGATGCTTAGTCATTTTACTTATCAAGATGATTTCCCAAATCCAATAGGTGTCTTTTATTGTGTAGATGAACCAGTTTATGATGCTATGTTAGATGAGCAGATTAAATTTGCAATAAAGAATAAAGGAAATGGCAATATTCAGGCATTGATAGATGGCGCAGATAACTGGGTGGTAGAATAATTATTATTTGTTAGCTTCTTACTATGGATTATCGCACTGAAAAGGACAGCATGGGATCTGTTAAAGTGCCAAATAATCGTTATTACGGAGCCCAAACACAACGATCCCTTAATAATTTTAAAATAGGAAACGAAAGTTTTCCGAGAGAGTTTATTAGAGCGTATGGTATTGTTAAAAAAGCAGCTCTAAATGTAAATGCCTCTGCAGGATTAATTGATCCCAATATTTCTAAAGCAATAACAACTGCTGTAGATGAAGTAGTTTCCGGAAAGTTAGATAATCATTTCCCATTAGTAGTATGGCAAACAGGGTCTGGAACACAGACCAATATGAATGTCAATGAAGTAATAGCCAACCGTGCTATTGAAATTTTAGGAGGGAAACTAGGAAGTAAGGATCCCGTTCATCCAAATGACCATGTAAATATGGGCCAATCAACAAACGATACTTTTCCAACAGCTATAAACATATCAGCTGTAGAATCAGTTGTACATAATTTGCTTCCAAAGCTTGATTCTTTAAGAGACGGATTAAATGCAAAAGCAGAGGAGTTTTCTAAGATTATTAAGTTGGGAAGGACGCATTTGCAGGACGCAACTCCTTTAAGTCTTGGTCAAGAATTCTCAGGATATGGAACCGCTATTGATTATGGAAGCAAGCGTATTAGTAAAGCAATTGAGAGCTGTTATAGTTTAGCAATGGGCGGTACTGCAGTAGGTACTGGAATTAATACTATGGAAGGATTTGGTGAAAAGGCGGCAGATGAAATTGCAGAATTAACAAAACTGCCATTTCGTACAGCTGAAAATAAATTTGAAGCATTAGGTGGTCAGGACTCTATAGTAGAATTATCTGGAGCTTTAAAAACTGTGGCTGCCTCACTTTTTAAAATATCTAATGATATTCGATGGTTAGCTAGTGGACCAAGATCTGGGATAGGTGAACTTATTCTTCCGGCTAATGAGCCAGGATCTTCAATAATGCCTGGTAAAATAAATCCAACTCAGTGTGAAGCTATGACAATGGTTTGTACACAGGTGATGGGTAATGATACAACAATTTCTTTTGCAGGAGCTAGTGGTAACTTTGAGTTAAATGTATTTAGGCCGGTTATCGGTTATAATATTTTACAATCAATTAGATTATTATCGGATGCTAGTGAATCTTTTTTGATCAATACTGTTAATGGTATTGAACCAAATGAAAAGAGAATAAGTGAAAATTTATTTAATTCACTAATGCTAGTGACTGCGTTAAATCCTCATATTGGATATGATAAAGCAGCAAAAGTTGCTAAAAAAGCATATTCTGATAATCTTTCATTACGTGATGCAATTCAGAAATTAGGGTATATGACCGGAGATGAGTTTGATAAAATTGTGAAGCCAGAAAAAATGATTAGCCCAAGAAAGGCGAAAAAATAGATTACTCCGCATTAAATAATGGGAAAACTATTTCTCATCACTCATTATAAATATAAATAATAAATGTAAATTTCATTATGGCTAATAAGTCAAATGATAACCTCTGGGCTGTTCCAATCATACGATCATTTTGGATTGTATTAACTGGGGCGATTGCTTTAATTATATATATTTTTATTTTATCTCAAGATTTGCCTTCCATTGAACAACTAGAAAATTTTGATCCTGATCTTGTTACAAGGATTTATTCGTCTGATGGAGAGATTATCCATGAATTATTTGTAGAAAAACGAGTATTTGTTGAATTAGACGCTATTCCAAAACATATGCATGATGCAATTTTGTCATCAGAAGATAGAAGGTTTAGAGATCATTGGGGTATCTCATTAAGAAGTGTTGCTAGAGCAATTATAACCAATGTTTTAGCGCTTAGCTATCGTCAAGGTTTTAGCACTTTAACACAACAATTAGCCAGGAATTTATATGATACAATAGGTTTCAAAAAGACTGTTACTCGTAAAATTAAAGAAATGATAACGGCAATTCAGATTGAAAAAACATATACGAAAGATGAAATTCTCGAAATGTATTTGAATAGTGTTCATTTTGGTCATGGGACTTATGGCGTTCAGGCTGCCGCAAAGAGATTTTATGCTAAAGATGTAAGCGATCTAAACATAGATGAGTGCGCATTGCTTGTTGGATTATTACCGGCCCCTGCACGATATTCCCCAATTCGGCATCCAGATAAAGCTTTTGCCCGAAGAAATACTGTCCTTCGATTAATGCGAGAACAAAAATATATATCTGATGCTGTTTATGTAGAAGCAAGATCTACTGATATAGATAATATACAGAAAAATCAATTTATAGGAGTCGCCCCATATTTCACAGAATATATTCGTAGAGTATTGGAAACGGAAGATGAGCGTTTAGGAATAAATATATATCGTGATGGCTTGAAAATATTTACTACTCTTGATTCAAGGCTCCAACGATATGCGGAAGATGCAATCATGCAGTCGATTGTTACCAATCAGAATCGATTAAATAAACGTTTATTTAAAGAAAAAGAGGAGTTTGAAAACCTAGCTTATTTAGGGATATTTAATGAGGATACAATTCGGTTAATGATGAAAGGAGAGTTGCCATTGTACGAAGACTTAAGAGATAAGTTGCTTGTGCAATGTGCATTTGTAGCTTTGGATACAAAAACTGGAGCTATCCTTGCAATGGTAGGAGGTCGACCAGATTATATTGATCAATTTAATCGTGTTACTCAAGCAAAAAGGCAACCAGGAAGTGTTTTCAAGCCATTTGTTTATACAACAGCAATAGATAATGGAGTTCCAGTATCTAAGCAGCTATTAAATCAACCTGTAGTTCTTAAAGTGCCAACGCCTGAAGGAGGATGGGAAAATTGGAATCCTAGAAACTATGATGAAAGTACGGGGGGATTAACAACTATAAGAGAAGGGTTGCGGAGGTCATTAAATCTTGTTTCTGTACGTATGGTTCAAGAAGTTGTACCTGCTAGAGAAGTTGCACTTACTGCGAAAAATTTAGGCATATCAACAAATATACGTGCCGTTGACGCTATTGCACTAGGTACATCAGAAGTGTATCCCATAGAAATGGTTGCTGCTTATTCAGTATTTGCCAATAAAGGTGTGTATTCAACACCGTTTGGAATTACAAAAATTGAAGATCGTTATGGTAATACATTAATTGAATATTATCCAAAACAGGAGGAAATACTAAGTGAAGAAACTGCATTTATGGTAACCAATTTAATGCAGACTGTTGTTGATAGAGGAACTGGTGGAAGCGCAAGATGGAAATATAATTTTTATCACCCAGCAGCTGGAAAGACTGGAACAACGCAAGGATGGACTGATGCATGGTTTGTTGGTTTTTCATCCCA
>CERL01008828.1_pt1 | contig 14747 bp, 7 predicted proteins | sample 530811 | NCBI WGS metagenome assembly CERL01 (sample SAMEA2620995, study PRJEB7988) | marine metagenome | isolation source: saline water (ENVO:00002010), including
TCTTCATCTAAGTTGCCGCTTAGGCGCACGTACAATTCGTACTGACGCAGCGCGTCAAGGTTATCTTCAATGGCATCTTCTGCGCTTATCGATTTAATAGTACTGGTACGGCTGCGAGAATTCGTTAACTCCCAGTCGCCATCGTTATAGGAAAGCACTAAATAAGCGCCGGAAAAGAGATCTTTACCGTTTAAAAATAGCCCTGACATATTGGCCGGCGTAACACTGTACAGTAAAGATGCTTTACAGCGCCCACTGCGGTATGGCAACACATGGAACCCTATGGTCGCTGTGAGATTTCGCTCTCTAAGCGCACTTAACATAGATTCGCTAACATGCTGAGTGTCTGCGTGAGCAGGGAGTGAACTATAAGTGTTAGCAGGTTTGTAGTAGGTTTCAGGTTCTGTGGGGCTAACACCGCAAGCTGCAAGGGACAGTACAGACACAACCAAAGCCAAACGCGTGCGCGCTTTATGCATAAAGTCCATTTTAACATTCCAAGGTAATACGTACTTCACATGCTAACTCGCCACCTTTGTTAAACAGGCTTTTTTAGCTGCATGCCGTTTTATTTTATTCTGAGGGTAAAGATAATCAGTAAAGGTTTAATTTTCAAACTTTTTTTGAAATTCCCTATCACATGTAATTCTCAATGAACCTATATTCTTCTCTCAAAATTAAACGGTTCTTCTCATAAGAATGTTTATTCCCTACCACCTTTGGAGGCATGTTTCCTTTTGATAATTCTATTTTTCGCCCAATAACTTCCTCCAGCTTAGGGAGATCTTCTGCATAGTTGTGGACAGAACCAATAAACGCAAAACGATCCTCTCCACCTTCCGTTATATAGTTCGACTGTGCACTTTTGATAAAATCGAATTCGCCCGACAGCATGAATGCATCAAATAGATTTTCTATCGTCGAAATACCCTGCTTTTCTGAGAGCGAAACAATATTTTTGTAAAGCAATTGAGGACGCTTGAAAATTAACACTTCATTAAAGTATGACCATAAACGCTCTAGAGGGTCTCTCACCCAACACACATGTAAAGCATTAGGGAAAAAAATTCGTTGTTGATTATGGTAAGGAAAATGCCCATGTAGTACGTGCGTTTTTGCCGGTATCCAGATAGATTCTCCCAACTTAAGAGCTGCAATTTTTGGTGCTGACCGGACATGATGCACATGTGTCCTACCGTATGCGTACTCTAGTGCTAGTGAGAATTCTTTCGGGGTGGTATGAGGGATATGGTGCGATACCAAATTGACTTGGGGACAAACTCGTTGCTGATTTTGATTATTCCATAGTTTGTCTAAACCCCGTCCAACAAAGGCAAGGTATTCATCTTTATATGCATTGGACTTTTTTAACACTGTGCTATGTAAAAACTTAAATGTTGAGTTATTTTGTCCTCGCTTTATTTTTAGCCTGGCTTTTAAGGAAAGGTTTTTATAGATAGCCTCCATTCTTACCTTATCAACAAAAGAGACTGCAGCAGAAACGTTATTACAGTAAAACTCTAACAATAAAGCTTCATTCGTCTTCTCGTTGTCAATAAAGCGCCGAATTAATTCGGAAAAACAGAAAATGTCGATATATTGGATATGGATGCTATTCTGCTTAGTATCCTTACATTCAGCTAAAAAAACGTCCTTATTTTCTACTTTCGTTTTCTCAAGAAATTTTTCTAATTCGTCGATATACCCTTTTTTTAACCATTCAAATGTGCCTTTGTCGATAATTGAATATGATGAAGACTCATTGCCAATAACTTGCAAAAATAGATCTAGTTTTTCTTGCAATTTACTGATGGAGAATTGATTAAACCACCGTTTCAGTTCCACGCCCTCTGCCGAATAACGTCGGTTAATACGACGAGATTTCACAATAGCTTGATCAGGAGTGAAACCTAATATTTGAACCAAAAAATCGGAAACTATATTGCTGTGTTTAAACAAAGTTTCACTGTACGGTCTCAGTATGAAACGTTCCTTACCGAAATTATCAATGTATCTAGTAAGGAATTTTACCGAATCTGCCTGAGGAGAACGAGGGGGTTTGAACGTGGTTATTCGACCATGACGCTTGATCGCTTGATTATAGTTTGATTCCAAGAGTTCTAATTCAAAACGTATATACGCTAAGAACTTAGCCGTTAAAAAATGTTCAGCTAATTCATTGACTCGTTTGAAAAAAAACTCAGAAGAAAGTAGCACAATCTCCGCATCTAAGGAGACTGCTTCAGCGCGTAGCTGTTCTAGTTTACTGACATTTAATTCTAAATTACCGGTAACACAATCAACACTGTATAGACTTAGCAAGTTTCCAGAGCTGATATCATTGGCATCCATAGCATGTGAAGGGTAAAAGATCTTATGTTGTAGAAGCCAGTCTCGGTGTGTTTCACACCAATATTGTATTGCCGATGTACCTGTTTTAGGTGGCCCTATATGGAAGATAAACTGCATTTTAATAGCGCTCCGCTGTGCTAGTTCAAAGTTTTTGAGCTAGCCGCGTTTTCAAGCAAACTCAACATATAATGCCCGAGTTTGCTATCAAAGCTCGTTGGAGAAAATAGAGAGTTAGCCCTCTTTACCGCCGCCGTTTCAATCTGTTCTCGCCCCTTTTTATCTGAGACTAGCGCATTCAAGATCGATACAATTTTTGCCTTATCTTTATACTCCACTAAAAAACCGGAGTCGGCATCCAGCAGCTCACCAACCGCTCCCCAATCATAAGCAATAACAATGCGCCCTATAGCCATTGCCTCTGCAATAGTACGACCAAAAGACTCTTTAAAATTAGATAACCCTAGCACAACATCATTATCTACTAGCACGACCTTAGGATTTTCTATATAACCAGCCAAGTGAATATTTGAACTACCATAACGACGCTTTGCACTCTGAACATCCGCCGTGATAGGCCCATATAGATTGAACTCTATCTTTTTATTGCCTCTACACATTGCTGCTATTTCGAAAAAGTCATCAACGCCTTTTTTCTTTACATTACTGCTCAGCATACACACCTTTAATACGGTTCTGTTTTTATCGTTGCGAGTGCTAGACTCCTCAAAACTATCGATACAGTTATATATGACTTCCGTACAACTAGGCTTATTTATCCAATTTGCAGTTTCCTGAGAATTAGCAATATAAAAGTCCGCCGTATTCTCTATCCTAGAATGGGTTTGCTCAGGGGTCTCACCGATACTTTTTGCCAAATCCGGGTCGAATTCAACAAGTTCACGAATGTGAACAACGCTTGGTATAGTGGCTTTCTTTGCAGCGAGGAGAGGCTCCAATAACATGATTGTGTTTACATAAACGCTTTTAAAACCATGTGAAATAAAACACTTAACCAAATATTCAACCAAAGAATTGAAAACCTCTCTTGTCCCCTTTACCCAGGGCAGAGGTAGAAAGATGATAGAGGATGAATAACACTTAAGCTCTTCGACGTAACTTGTATTCGCACAAGAAGGTAAGAAGATTGTTACATCCAAATTGGCTTTGTGAAGTGCTCTTGCAATATCAATAAAGCTTCGCTCAGCGCCAAAAATGTTTTCTGATACCGAATGACCAAAAAGTGCGACCTTTTGACCTAAAGCATCAGTGTGTTTCTGTTTCCCACCGATTTCGACAGGAGAATTAAAGTCCCATTGCGAATTCAATGCGTGCCAAGTGGGAGACTCTTTTTCATCAACATTGAACTTATACCTGTAGGCTTCAGGACAGAATAAAAGAGATGGGTACCTACCATTGGCTTCCCCTGTACGCCAGAAATGCTCATGAAGTCCCAATCCAAGAATGTTTACATCTTCGTAAACAGTGGAATACCATTGCTCATCTAGAGCGTCACTCCAACGTTTAAACTGTTCATCATTCTCTTTATTAGCTTGCTTCAATAACGTAGGGGGAACTGGAAATGGCCTACTATTGCAAACACTGGGGTTGTACAACTCAGTAGAATGCCGATGCCATATGCGCGCAAAATCCATATATTGCTTACGCACACCACCATATTGCGTAACTAAATGCGTATCCTTACTTTGCGTTAATGAAGAAGAGTGTGATCTTCCGAATGAAAGTGGTATGTCAGGCATAACTTCGAGAACAGAAGGCTTCCCGAAGACACATTTCATCCGCTCATAAAATTCAGTATCAGCATTAGCTGCAATTTCATCCCAACCACCGAGTGTTTGATAAACGTCTCTTTTGATTAGAAGTGAGGAAACATTTCTATGAACCCATGATTTACTCGATTTAGTGGTAGAAAAATGAAGATCGTTTGAGCTTCTGACCCAATGTGATAGCGTCCCTTTTAATTTTCGCTTAAAAAGAAAAGGCAGGGTTTGCTTTTCAATTTTTTGCGGATGAGCCCAATCATCTGCATCCATGACAGTCAGAAAGTCGCCAACGGCGCACTGCATACCGATATTCCGTGAAGCGTATGCGCCTTTATTCACAGAGTTGTTGATAACTTTAATAAATGGGTACTTTTCACAAAATGTCTCTACCACTGCTTTGGTGGAGTCCGTCGATGCGTCATTAACGACTATTATTTCGATATTTTTCCACGTCTGAGAACAAAGCGATGCTAGGCAGGTCGATATAGTACTAGCTGCATTATACGCGGGCACGACCACAGATACGGTTTTTCTATGCAAAACGCCTAATAGCTGACCAAGAAGTGATTTATTTGGGCGACGAGATACCAACGAATCGAATGCCCCCCCCGCCGAGGTATGAGTCAGAGGTATTAAGTTTTGACGCACATAAATTTCGTTAAGCGCTGAAAACCGCCTTTCATTAGTTGCCACCATTTCTCTTGCCAGCAGCTTCGAGGTGCATTTAGGCCATTCTTCTGAAAAAGCGACCTCCCGAGCCACCTTCAAATTGCCATCCTTAAAATAACTCTCAAACCTCAATAGAAATAGCTCTTCCACACTGAACAATAATTGCGCGCTTTCAAAATCATCCCAGATGCGTTCAATGTACTTTATGGCCATCTTCGCACTTTCTGTGAATAGATAAAAACTACTCAGAACCCTACTAGCATAAATTCCATTCACATTGCTTACTGACGCTTGAACGTCTAGCTGCTTAAGGCTTTCCTCAGGCGAAAATGCGTTAGACCAAAGCTGACGTTCTAGTGCCAGAGCTGGCAAATTACATGGTATACGCCCTTCCCGCCTTCCGTGCTGTATAAAATGTTTTAAGGGATCGACTCCTGCATTCGCAACATCAGGATAAGTCTTTACATACCAATCGGCATCAAAAAAATTAATGTTCTTCACAAACTATCACTAGAAATATCAATTCGAATACTGCACTACGCAAGGAGTTCATCTTTTAATGAGTCTCTATTTAAATGGATTACATCTTTCTTACTGCTCATAGACACAAATCGTTCTATATTCTCAGACGAGGCAATATATTCATCAATTTGTTGAACAAATGTGAAGTCCCCTCGAACCTCGGCAAGTTGTTCTGGAACAAAGCGCAGTAAATGTGAATTTAAGAATACAACTTTTGCAACACTCACTTGCATTCCGTACACACACACTTCTGAATTTTCTTTCTGAAGTAAGGTAAAAAATTTATCGCAAAGTGGGCTGCTAACTTTTCCATAAACGGGTATGTGGTAGAGCATCACTTGCTTACCTTTTTCTAGCAAAGATGCTATTAATGAAAAATCGTCATCATTAAAACGTCCAGTACTGAAATCTGAAATAAAGATGAGTTCGGCAGCCGCATTGTTATCACCTCGAACTAGCATTGAGCGTGGAGCCGGAAATGGTCGCGAGCGAAGTTCTGTGATGTTTAAATTACTGGCTTGCTGCCTGTGCCACCAACTACATGCACTTCTATAGACGTGACGTAAACCGTTGTGCATTGTTTTGATATGGGTGGCTTTATTTCTGGTTAGAGAGCCGTCGTCATCCAATGCAAATGCCATTGGTACTTCCTTATGGATTCTCTTGAACGCCCATTTACCATAGTGAGCTTGAACACGCCAAATAAACTCGGTATCGCCACCTGCAATCACATTGTCCCAAGGGCCTAATTCATCAAGAACCTGGCGTCTAAACAAAAAAGATGAATGAGACCAATGAATTAACCTTGGGTTAAGCCGCCAGTTATGCTGGAAATGCAAATCTGATGTGGCGCGGATCCAAAAAGTTGATACGCCCATCACTGTAGAATGCTTATCAAGGTATGATACTTGCGTTTCAATTTTTTGAGGATGTGACCAATCGTCGCCATCATGCGTCGTGATAAAGTCACCTTCAGCCACTTTTAATCCAGCATTTCTAGCCTTATACGCGCCGCCATTGTGTTGTTGCTGTACTAGTTTTATTCTTTCATCTTCAAGCATAATCCGGCGAACACGTTCTGTTGTGTCATCAATACTGCAATCATCTACAACAATCACCTCCAAATTTCGCCAACTTTGATTCAATAGCGAGCGAATCGCAATCTCTATTCGCTCACCTGCATTAAATGTGGGTATGATGACACTAACTAGTCGGTCATCTTGGATAGGTGGAGCTGTAGCAACCAGATTTTCGAACCCAATTTGACCTTTAAATTCGTTCAAAGCTATTGGTGCAAAACCATGCCTTTCGAAAGCACTATTTATCCAAAATAGACGGTTTTGTGGATTTTCATGTAGGTTAGATAAAGACAAAAGTACATCAGCATCACTCGGCGAGGTCTCCAAGTACTCAAGTAGATGCACTTTAGCTTCATCTAAATCGCCTAGTTTTATTAAGCAGAAAGCATGCATAAGAACTGCAGTCTTATCAATATGATAATCTTTGCTAAGCTCTCTAACCAATTCAGACAAAGAAAGTGCCTTCTTGAAATCACCTTCAAAATAAAACCATCGAGCTGCATGCCAAGCAGCAAAATAACGTAAGTCGGTATCTTCTTCGTGAGATTGATATACCGTTTGCAAATCTTGTAAAGCGGGCTCAGAATATCCGCCCCATAAATTTTCTACAACGCCATTTTTAATCCAATCACGTTTCTTATCAAGAGCTGTTGCAAATCGATTTGGACTAGGTTTACGCCCTTCACGTCTACCGTATAGAATGTAATGAAAAAATGGATTTACGCCCTGCTCTTTTACATCCTCGTAGTGCTCCACATACCAACTCGTGTTGAACCACTCAGAAGGGTTGTAGCCTAAAGTTGCACCTTTAGTTAAAAAGTGTTTTATCGGGCTTTTAACCGCCCATTTATCTTGGATGGAGTGATTCGTAAGATAGTATCGTTCATCGAACTTACCACTGTTCTCTATAACCGCGACCATGTTGTTTAGTTGCTTGTATTGAGAATACCGATTTTTTAACGTTCCTACGAATGTTCGAATTGCCATTTATATCTTTCGTTTAACTTTTTACTAATTCTACCAAGATACACATTCTGTCTCTACACCTTCTACTACTTATACAACTTACAATTATTCTTATTCGCTTTTACTGCGGAGGAAAATTCATAAACCTAACAATAAAACGATGCAATATATATTCTGGTTTTCTTATTATATCTCTATAGTTACATGACTTACGTTATCGTTTCGCGCTACCATATGAAACATTCAGAGACTTCGAGCTCACATGCACTAACCCCCCTCTAGAATCGAATAACATATGGTGATAAATTGCCGCTGAGTTTATTGAGGTATACGCCATTGAAAATAGCGACCAGTAAACACCTCTAAGCATTCTATTCTCAAGGAAAACAAAAAGTAGGAAACCATGTCAATTTACTCTCTTCATGAGAAAGGTCTTATAGACGTTAAAGTCACCGATGCTACAACAACCACATCGAATATCACTTTAGCTTTCGCATTCGATAGTGGCTATTCACATTGCTTTAAAGTCATGATCGCGAGCATGGCTGCAAATGGCGTATTGTGTAAAAACCCCATAGTTATTTATACAGATGACGTAACACTCGAAGAAGATCCTATCATTAAACTCGTTGCAGATCGTATAAGCCTCCTCTCAGGAGAAAAAAGAGAGCTCCTTTATCGTTTAGCCAAAGAAAATGTTAAACGCCCCGAGAGAGCAGATTGGAACAGAGGTACCTTCTTAAAGTGGTGCGTTTTTGAAGAACAGGCAACAGAAAAGCTATTATTCTTAGACGTTGACATGCTCATCTTAGATTCGCTAGAAGGATTAGTAAATGCGCACCCTGAAAAAGCATTAGTCACTTGTCCGCAATTCCAGCAATCGATTAAAACTGAAAATACAGACGCCTCATTACAAAACTTATTGATAGGAAACTTTGATAATAAACACAAAGCGAGAATAAACTCGGGAGTCATGCTTATAAACTCTGAGATTTTGAACGCTAATTTTTTCAGAGAGTTAACAACTTTTGCTTCTGAGCGTATTTCAATTCACGAACAGGGCCTTTTAAGTGAATTTTTTAGAGATAATAAAACCCTGTTTGGAATGGCGCCCTCGGCGTATAATTTCCAAGACAGTTACTTACGGTTAGCGAGCGACGACGTCTATAAAGATATCTTGAAGCAGCTATCGGTTCTACACTACGCTGGTGGAGTGAAGCCGTGGCTTGATACTTCGAAATCTATTGCCAACTTGCCAAGTATAAAAATATGGCATGAATATAAGGCCTTGGCATCCGATATTCTCACTTTTAAATAACGACATTAGATTCATTGGAAGAAGCACTCTTCCTAATACACTAACGATGAGAACTTTTGTCTAGAGGTCAAATACTAATTAGTCCATTTGAATAATTTGCATTTTGACCTCTAGCGCTGCAACGCTTATTGGATAAAATTAAAGTGAACGATGTTTATCCATAGCAAGCGCTTTGATTTCAGTGTAACTCTTAACTTTCCCCACTTTTTCTGCCGCAAACTCTTGAGCTGTTTTATGAAACAAGTCATCCGGCGGGTAGATTAAAAATCTCTCTGCCATGACCGTTAGAACGAAGTCAGGATTAAAAGTATCTATTGCCTCTATCTCAACTAATGGGCTGTGTACTATATACAAGGTGCTAAAGGTTTCAGCTAAAAAGGGTTGAATCTTCCACCCGTAAGAGTCAGTAAAAAGGAGGCATGTAGGCTTAGTCTTATCTTCGTTAATCCAAACTGACATTTGGCCTTTATTAACAACATTATTCGTCCAAACTTTTTTTGCTTTAGGCTGCTTCACCACGCACTCTGTAAAATCAGCGGTCCGAACGGGTTCAAACTTTTCACCTAGGTCTCCCGTACCATTTTTAGGTACAAGTTGAACCTCATCAGAACTTAGGCAAAAAAGTTTCTTTTGTATACGGTTTATGACTTCTCTATAACAGATATAGGCGCCAAAAGAGGTGTAGTGAGAGTCTGCTGGATGGTAGGGTTCACCGCTATCTTTCGAATTAATAAGTTCATCTAGTGGATAGGTTAAATATGAGTAATCAACAACGGCATCCAGCAATTGTTTAACCGGTCGAGTGCTCTCGGTGTTTTTTAACATTGGTAATTGTTCTCGATACACTGCATGTGCATCTGGAACAACTAAAAAGTGATACGAAATTCCTTTAGAACCGCAAAGTGCTTTACGCACCTCCAGTAAGTAACGCCAGGTTTTAACTTGTTTGTCCGTTAACAGTCTTTTCCCTTGATGTTGCCCTATAACGTTATTGGAGTCGTTCGCGATAAATAACCTGCCTCCGTCGCCCACCACGACCTTCCCGTCTCCTTTCGCCATGCTCTGAGGCGCGTTGCCTTTAACACCTGATACTTGATCATTTATAAAGGCTTTTCCTGCCTCTATTGAATCGAACAAATTACGCTCGACCCACATTTGCGTTATGAAGTTTATGTGATCATGGGTCAGTTGTTGAAAGCGATTAATATGGATGGCAAAGGTAACAATATGCTCTTTCCCGGTGCTTTGTAGTACCTGTTTAATATCACTTTCTGACTCAGGCCATTTTGTAAATAAAGTGGCATAAGGTTTAGGTTTAATCGAATAAGTATTTTCAATGCCACCATTTGCTAATATGAACGCACAATAGAGCATGAACTCAGATACTTTGCCTTTCTTCTCAATAAACGCGTATACATCAATACCTTCCTTCTCTTCAATATGCTTACAAACCTTGCCTGCAATTTGCGTAATCATAAGATAAGGGGTAACCATAGGAAGTACCGGCTGCGCTTGGGCAACTTCTACGTCAAAATAATTACAACTGTTTGCCAGTAAGGTTCCTGGATAGCCTCTGTGTACTTGGTGGTGAGAAACAGGTTTGCCTTCATTTGAAAATAGATCGCTTTGGGTCAGAGCGCGTATGAAATGATTTTTCGCGTCTAATACAAGGTAATGAGATTTGTCTGTAACCTTATGAAACTCTAATTTCAATGCTTGCTGAGCTATATAAGGGTCAAAATTACTTTCTACATCAACCCCTAGATCACTGGCACTTATAAGCTTTACGCGAGAAGAAAACTTGTCGAAATTCGGCAGCACATCACGCTCGAAACACTTCCTACCTAAATCGGAATCTATGGAGTTATTGATAAAATATAACTTATCAATCAAATCGCTAGGGCAATACAGCTCGATTGAACGAACTAGAAGGCCAAGTAATGCTGCCTCTTTTTCATAGAAAACAACTGCTATATCAACTTTTTCCATATCTTTTATTTTCCTTAGATTGATTTCTTCACGTAGTTCAGTGGCGCAGGTACACGTAAGAAAGGTAGATTTTTCACCACGTTTGGCCAACTGTATGAGTGAAGGAATTCATCAAAGTTTGAAGCGTCGAAAATTGGTGATTTCCCGTCAGCAAAAAGGCTTAGCTTCAATTCCATCTCTTCAAAATCTTTAAACAGCATCCCTATATTGTCGGTTACAATTTCTGGGAGAACGCCGATTGATGGCGCTAGAACGGGGCACCTTAAAGATAAACTCAGCATGGCGGCGCCGGATGTTAAAACAGCCTCATAAGGTAGTACACATAAATCAGCACAAGCGAAATAAGTAGCAACCTCTTCATTTTGAATAAAACCGGGGCGAAACACGATATTTCGATCATCACATTCAGACACAAGCTTAGGCATAATATCTTCATCCAAAACCCGCCCTGCTATAATCAGGTAAACATCGTCCCGCTCGGCTCTAAGCTTATTAAATGCAGATAAAAGATTAAAAATTCCCTTGTAACCCTTTATATTACCGAAAAAGAGAAATACCGTGGCAGAATCAGGAATGTTAAATTGCTCCCTGGCCATTTCCTTTGCGGGCATGGTGCCGTAAAAATTGCCATAGGTACCATGTGGCACAATGTGAGTACTCTGTGGGTCCACCGAAAATTCTTCAACCAATAATGACTTAGCAAAGTTTCCATGGACGATAGAGTGATCGACCAAATCTAAAATTCTCGACCTATTTAGTTTTTCTTTCACAGAATCTTTAGAGTCATGAGAAGAAATGTTGTGCGCAGTATAAATAATCTCGAAACCATTTTCTTTTGCATAAGAAAGTGACGTTATTGTGTCCTCAATAACTGTATCATCCTCAAAGTCGAAAAAATTATGGAGCCAATGCAGATGAATGTATTTAAACTCTCCCTTTTTCTTATCTATGAGCGCAGTACTTAGCGCTTTAGGCGCGTACCCTTCTATAGACAAGCCATATTCGTCGTATAGAGATTCATAAAACATTTTCTGATAAGGGTTATTTACCATCCAGCATGGAAAGAAAAGCACGCCCGGATTTTCTCCAGACATTTTGAATCGCGGTTCAATAAGTTTTGCGAACGCTTTTTCTTCCGCGACTCTTTTTTTCTCTTCCAAGAACCGCTTCACCTCAATGGCACTTTTCTCCAACACAACTTGGAACTCTCTAAACTGCCACCACTTTCGACTCGCTTTACAATATTGTTTTAAATCATTGCTATTAACACTTTCAAAAAGTGTTTTAACTCGCGCAAAGACGCTATCAAAATAAATATCGTTTACAATTTTAAGTGTATACATAAGCGAACTAACAAGCTTTATGTCAATGATGGAATAATAGTATTGACCTATGTCCTGTTGAGTCGCCCAGTCTTTTACTGCTTCAAAGGCTTGGAATTCGAATTCGCAATTAGAGCTTTTACGATGAGCAACGGTCACTGATGACTCAGTTTCTCTACGATAGTTATACCCCACCAAATTATCATCGAAAACGATATTCGAAGCATAATAATAAGCAGAGAAAATAAACGGAACATCGACAGCAGCCTTCGTTTCTCCTAACCGAATGTTAAACATTTCCAATAGAGAACGCTTAAATACTTTATCCCATATCATAAAACTATCATGGGTTTTAAAACGTGGACTGGTTGGATCGTCAAAACCTACTGTCGTATAGGTCCGCTGACTTACTCTGCCATCTGACATATGATTGTAGAACCCACCAGAAAAGGCGATATCAGCAGAGCTATCCATGGCTAATGTCATGAGAGTTTTGTAGAAATCGCTGTTAATCCAATCATCGCTGTCTACAAAGCCAACATACTCGCCAGTGGCTATAGCCAAGGCTTGGTTCCTCGGCGTGCCTGGGTTGCCAGATGCAACCTCGTTAGTAATAGTAACTATTCTGGAGTCTTCGACGGCATGCCGCGAAATAATATCTGCAGAATCATCTGTAGAGCCATCATTGACCAGTATTAATTCGAAATTCTTATAAGACTGTGTTCTTATAGATTGGATACAGTGGTCGAGGTACTTACCAGAATTGTAGACAGGGACAATGATACTAAGAAGAGCATCATCACTTCTTCCACATTGATTATGGGCTAAAAGACCGTTTGTTTTGCGTAATATGGTATCCAATGGGCTATAAGCTGGATACTCGTAAAGAAACCTGGTTAGCTGTTCATTTCTGCCTAAAGCTTTAAGGCAGAAAAGATAGTTCCGATAAATATGAGTCAGTACTTGACTCTCTGACAGCATGCCTGCGAGTTCACTAACCTTTGAAGGAAAGAAATTTTCATAATGCGCTAGCGCCAATTTAAATCGCTGCTTTGAAAAGGCGTCATTCGCTAGACGCAATTCGCTTTCTAACACTTGGTGAACTCCATTGCTTTGAGACAGTATTGACGAAAGAAATAATTTTTGAATGGTAACAAACCTATTTCAGGCATAGCTCATCGAAGCCTTCTGCCTTCAGATTTGCCAAATTTAAGATAATGAAGTAAAGGGTTCATCATGGACTCTCTTACATCCGGATTAGCATTAAGGTAATCGGCCGTATTAAAGTCCATTGAGGGTGAGAGTTCAAGCTGAGAGGAAAATAGAACAAAAAAGTCGAGTGTCTTTTTAACTTCAATTCCCATCGCCCGTAACTCGTTATCTACGAAATCTTTATCATAGAGGGGGCTATTTTCAATTAGCTTCAAATCTTTGAGAAATTCACGCTTTTTTCCTAGGAAAAAACTGGGGCTACGATGAATACTACCGAGCCCATCACTTAGCTTACTTATGACGTTGGCAAAAGCCTTATTGGTAAGTTGTAATTTACCCACTTCACTTAACGGTTTTCCCTTGCTACCGCCTAAAACCAATTTAATATCTTGATTTTGCTTCGCCTTTTTCCTTAACCAGCTAGTTTTTCCCTCTAACTCATCAACTTTAATTCTCGTTTCTGCCAATTCTTCTTTTACCGCTGATAACTCTGCCTCTTGTAACATTGCGGTTTCTTGAAGCTCTGTGAGGTTATGAAGTGCACTAGATAGCAGTGGGTTGGCCTCTCCAATATCATTGCCTTGCAGAATATTTATATTCTCTGTTACACCTAACTCGGAAAAGAACTCGCTTATTTTTTGCCTGTTGGCTTCTAATAAGTCGAGAACTTCCGCTGATTCTGTATATACATTCATACAGTTAAGTACTTCCTTTATAAATCTTAGTCAGCCCCAAATAAATCGCGGCTGTATACTTTATCAATCACATCTTCAATATCAGGGAGTATGCGGTTGGCCACAATGACGTCAGAGATTTTCTTAAACTCTTCTAAATCGTTAACTACCCGTGAACGGAAAAACTCGTCTTCCTCGAGTACCGGCTCGTACACCACCACTTCGATACCCTTCGCTTTTATACGCTTCATGATGCCTTGAATAGCACTAGCACGGAAGTTATCCGACCCTGACTTCATAATTAAACGATACACACCCACAATCTTCGGATTACGGCTAACGATTGAATCGGCGATAAAATCTTTACGGGTGCGGTTAGCATCTACAATAGCCTGAATCATATTGTTAGGCACTTCACTGTAGTTAGCTAAAAGCTGCTTGGTATCTTTAGGCAGGCAATACCCTCCATAGCCAAAGCTAGGATTGTTGTAGTGACTGCCAATACGAGGGTCTAGCCCTACGCCTTCAATAATTTGCTTTGTATCTAACCCATTACGCTCTGCGTAGCTGTCCAACTCGTTAAAATAGGCCACTCGCATCGCCAAATACGTGTTAGCGAATAACTTAATGGCTTCGGCTTCAGTACTGTCGGTGAACAAAACATTAATGTCTTCTTTTATCGCACCTTGCTGAAGCAATTTAGCAAACACTTCTGCTCGCTCACTTCTTTCCCCAATTACAATGCGGCTAGGGTAAAGGTTGTCGTACAGGGCTTTGCCTTCGCGTAAAAATTCAGGCGAAAAGATAATATTTTCTGAACCGTGACGTTCTTTGGCTTCTTTTGTGAAACCCACTGGTACCGT
>CERL01076239.1_pt1 | contig 14508 bp, 10 predicted proteins | sample 530811 | NCBI WGS metagenome assembly CERL01 (sample SAMEA2620995, study PRJEB7988) | marine metagenome | isolation source: saline water (ENVO:00002010), including
TTACTCCTGGTCTCGCTTAAGTTCTTTCAAAACCGCGAAAGGGTTTTTTCGCTCTTGTTCCGGTTCAATCTTTCCGAACGACATATCATCTCGTTTCACTGCACACGCCGACTCTGCATGAAGGGGCACAATGGGTAAAGATAACAATAGCTCGTCTTCAAAAATCTGAAGCAGACTAACTTCTCCGTGGTCGTTGACCTCTACCGGTTCGTAAGCCTCGGGAATGATGTCTTCACTCTCTTGCTCTCCTCCCTGCACTGGAGTAAAACAAAAGTCCACGTCAAGTGAGTAGTCAAGTTCACCATTACACCTTTGACAGATAAGTGTTACCTGCGTGCCTAAGTGGCCGTGAAATATAGTAAGACCCTGCGCGTCTTTTTCGAACTGTACCTCAACATCCACATCGTCACTGCATCGGACAACTGCCTCGCTCAATCGTTCCATATCTTTAGACGCCATGATGCCCCGATAATCGGAACGTTTCATAGCACTTTTAGTCGGTTCAACCGAATGAGGGAGTTTCACTTTCTGCATAGGGCGCGCATGATATAGTGTGAACCAAGCAGTGTCAAAGCTTTTATCAGCTTTACTGTCGATAAAACGCCCCTTTCGCAAGTGCCATTTCTAATCGTATTCAAACCTTACCCTACTCAATCTGGCACCCAATGTCATAATTATACTTTCGTTGGCGAAAAATGTTCTACAATAAATGTAGGGCTTCGGCTCGAACCTATTTGTTTTCGTACATTTGTGTATCAGTATGACTTGGTTACAGTGAGGCCGTAGTATGACTCAATCAAATATGCCACAACTTGTGCTTGCATCTTCTTCCGCCTACCGCAAGCAACTGCTCGCGAATATCGGTATTCACGTAGAAACCTGCGCACCGGATATTGATGAAACCCCCGAAGATGGTGAATCCCCCATAAATCTAGCAAAACGACTTGCTGCGGAAAAAGCGAAAAAAGTGGCGAGGCTAAACCCAAACAAAATCATTATTGGCAGCGACCAGGTTGCCCTCGTTGATACCGGGGACGGTAAAAAAATACTGGGTAAACCGCATACGGTTGAAAATGCCCTTGCACAACTTACCCTCTGCCAAGGAAAAACCGTTTCTTTTTATACAGCGTTAAGTTTGTGCCAACACTTTGGTGATGGGACGGCCAAACAAAGCCCCAAAGATAAAGAAGAAACTTGTGTCACCCGGGTAGAAGAAACATGCGTTTTCTTTCGCCGCCATAGTCAAGCCCAACTACAAGCCTATATTGATGCCGAACAACCCCTCGATTGTGCAGGTAGCTTCAAATGTGAGGGGATGGGTGTTTTACTCTTTGAGCGTATTACCAGTCGCGACCCCAATACGCTCATTGGCCTACCCACCATGTTGCTTCACAATATGCTAGATAGACACTTTAATATTGACTTGCTCGACTTAGCAACTCAACAACGCTGGGCTTGTCAGTAATAGCGGCTGTAGTTCGCTTACAGAATGCACAACAGCTTTAGGCTGCAGTGCTTCTAAATGAACCTGAGCATGGACTCCGTAAGACACGCCTATCCTGTCCATGCCAATGGACTTTGCCATTTGCATGTCGTAGGTTGTATCGCCAATCATCACCGCATCGCTGGCTTGAATATCGAGTTCATCAAGAATTTGCAGCAGCATATCGGGTGACGGTTTAGACTCAGCATCATCAGCACACCGTGAAGTGGTAAAATAGTGCCCTGTATTGGTTTGCTGCCAAGCACGAGATAACCCTCTGCGAGCTTTACCTGTGGCTACAGCCAGAATTGCGCCGCTTTCTTTAAGCGATGCTAGTAAAGATTCAACCCCATCAAATAATGGGCAAGGGGTGGTATCTTGCGACACAAATGCCTCTTTATAGGCTAAGACCAGCCTTTCGGCCAAAGCTTCATCATCGGTATTAAACAGTTGTTTGATGGCAGGCTTTAAGCTGATACCTATGATATGCCCCACCTCTTCAGCACTAGGCACGGTAACACCGCATTGCTCGGCGGCCAGTTGCATACAGTTTATGATTTTGGCAGCGGAATCCATTAGCGTGCCATCCCAATCAAAGATAACGAGTTTGTAACGACTTTCTCTCATGAACGACATCAGGCCTTAGGAGTGATTAAGCATGCTTACTAAGCGCATTTAACGTAGCGCTTAATGTGGTATCCAATGGCGCAGTAAACTTCACCCGCTCCTCAGTACCAGGATGGATAAGAGAAATGCTGTGCGCGTGAAGAAATAACCGGCTCAGGCCAATTTTACGCATTTGGTTATCAAATTCAGCATCGCCGTATTTAGGATCGCCGCCAATGGGATGGCCCGCATGTAAACAATGCACGCGGATTTGGTGAGTTCGCCCGGTAATCGGCGACGCCTCAACAAGGGTAGCCCCTTCAAATTGCTGCAAAATGCGGTAGCGGGTTTCAGAAGGCTTACCATCGTCGCCCACACTCACCATGCGCTCACCTGATTGTAGTGTATTTTTACGTAGAGGCGCTTTCACTTTAAACCGTGTTGAAGGCCACTCCCCTGCGACTAAGGCTTGATAGCGCTTATCCATTTTGCCGGTACGTAATTGTTCATGCATGTGTCGCAATGCCGACCGCTTTTTCGCGATCAGAATACAGCCTGAGGTTTCCCTATCCAGGCGGTGCACGAGTTCCATAAACTTCGCATCAGGACGCAATGCCCTTAACCCTTCAATTAAACCAAAGCTTAATCCGCTGCCACCGTGCACCGCAATGCCAGAAGGTTTATTCATAACCAATATACGATCATCTTCAAATAAAATATGGCTCTCAAGGGAGGCGATTTTATCTAATTTTGGCGAAGGCGCAGGTGCACCCTCAGACACCCTCACCGGAGGGATCCGCACCACATCGCCGTCAGCCAATTTGTATTCGGGTTTAATTCTACCTTTATTCACGCGAACTTCGCCTTTACGCAAAATTCGGTAAATCATGCTTTTGGGCACACCCTTAAGTTGAGTGCGCAGAAAATTGTCAATTCGTTGGCCGGCCACATCTGCGTCTACGGTTACAAATTGTACTTTTTGGGGAGTCTGTTCTTTCATGAGGGGGAGTATACCGCATTGCAAAAGGTCTCTGGAACATAAAACACCCATGGCATGAAAAAAATCCGCCATTTGCCTGCAAAAAAATTAGCTTATGGTTGAACATTTAGCGTTGCTTGCAATTAATCATGCTTTATTTCCCTACAAACCTTGCGTAAATACGCCCTTTGGTGCGATAATGAAGGGTGTTTTTTATTCAGTAATTAATTGATAAAAAATAACATCTCGCAGGGTTGGACACACCATACGGTTTAAGAATACCGCTAATACTCCTCTCTGCGAATAAAGGAGTACTGTTCGTTTTCGGTTTGCATTATTCGATGAATAAGCCCCTTGAAGGGCAGTTTTACACCGAAACAACGAATTATAGAGGCAACGACTACACTGCCGTTAGATAATTCAGATAGTACTCGCGAGCACATAATAAGTTCGCCATTTAGCAAACAGAATTGAATTGACGAAATAAGCAGTGCGCACAAAGGCTGCTTATTTACCTGTAAGAAAGAAATAAGGGCGTGTCGCTCCCGACATCCTTTAAAACAGACAATGCGCAATAAGTTGTAATCCAGCCAAATGAATCGGCACAGGCTTATTGCGTTAAGTTTTAAGATCATGTTTTAGGATAATGCGACGTTACAACAAAGTCCCCGTCCAGCCGTGAGGTTGCGCGGTGAGGGTTTGCACATGTCACTTTAATTTTGTGTCTTAACGGCTGTACGAAAACAGAGTTAGATACAATGAAAAGAATGTTAATTAATGCAACTCAACAAGAAGAGTTGCGAGTTGCCCTCGTTGATGGGCAACGTTTGTATGATTTAGATATTGAAAGCCCAGGACACGAGCAGAAAAAAGCCAACATTTACAAGGGTAAAATTACTCGCGTAGAACCTAGCTTAGAAGCCGCTTTTGTTGATTATGGTGCTGAGCGCCATGGCTTTCTCCCCCTCAAAGAAATTGCCCGCACTTACTTCCCTAAAGGTTACAGATTCGAAGGTCGTCCTAACATCAAGGACGTTATCAAAGAAGGCCAAGAAGTTATTGTCCAAATTGACAAAGAAGAACGTGGCCAGAAAGGGGCTGCATTAACCACCTTCTTGTCGTTAGCGGGCAGCTACCTAGTATTAATGCCAAATAACCCGAGAGCAGGCGGTATTTCTCGTCGTATCGAAGGTGATGAGCGTACAGAGCTTAAAGAATCATTAAGCAAACTTGATCTTCCTGATGGCATGGGCTTAATCGTTCGTACTGCGGGTGTAGGCAAGTCTTTTGAAGAACTTGAATGGGATCTTAAAGTGCTATTGAAGCACTGGGATGCCATTTCTGGTGTGGCAGCTGAGCGTGAAGCTCCCTTCCTTATTCACCAAGAAAGTAATGTTATTGTCCGTGCTATTCGTGACTACTTACGTCGCGACATTGGCGAAATCCTTATCGACAAAACCAGCATATATGAACAAGCATTACAGCACATTCAATTGGTACGTCCTGACTTCGCAAACCGCGTAAAACTTTACCGTGGCGAAGTACCATTGTTCAGCCACTACCAAATTGAAAGCCAAATAGAATCGGCATTTCAACGTGAAGTTCGCTTACCGTCAGGTGGCTCAATTGTTATTGATCCTACCGAAGCACTCACCTCAATTGATATCAACTCTGCCCGCGCCACAAAAGGCGGAGATATTGAAGAAACTGCGCTGAATACCAACTTAGAAGCAGCAGACGAAATTGCACGTCAGCTACGCCTACGTGATTTAGGTGGCTTGGTGGTTATCGACTTTATCGATATGACACCGGTAAGACACCAGCGTGAAGTTGAGAACCGGATGAAAGATGCAGTACGAAGTGACCGTGCTCGTGTTCAATTAGGCCGTATCTCTCGCTTTGGCTTATTAGAAATGTCACGCCAACGCTTACGTCCTTCATTGGGCGAGTCGGCACACCATGTGTGTCCTCGTTGCTCAGGTCACGGCACTATTCGTGGTACTGAATCTCTTGCGCTTTCTATCCTACGTATTCTTGAAGAAGAAAGCATCAAAGAAAACACGGGGCAAATTGAAGCGCAGCTTCCGGTCCCTGTTGCCACGTACCTGCTAAACGAAAAGCGTAAGTCTATCCAGTTACTAGAGAAGCGCCACGGTGTAGATTTATTACTTATCCCTAACGCAAATCTAGACACGCCACACTATCAAGTTCAGCGCCGTCGCCCTGATGACGTGGTGTCAGAAGCGAGCTACGAAGTTGATCTTATGCCTGCGGTAGAAGCAGAAACAGAGACCACAACAGCCGCCCCAGTTAAACGAGAAGAGCCTGCCCTTAAAGGTTTAGTTGCCCCCACCGCGGCACCTGTTGTTGCGCCTAAAGAGGCACCATCGAAGCCTGCAGATGTACCTTCTTTGTTCTCTCGTATTGGTAAATGGTTAAGCGACCTCTTTGGTAGCGAAGAAAGCAAAGAGAAAGAAACCAAGGAACAGCAAAAACCGGCAAGCAAAGGGCACCAGTCACGTCAGCGTAATAACGATGACAGACGTCGTAAGCCTCGGAAAAATAACCGTCGTCATGGTCAGCAACCACAAAACAAAGAAGGTGGTGATCAGGAACAACGTAAGCCACGTCAAGATCAAGACGAGAAACGTAACAACCGCAATCGCAAACCGCGTAAGGCGCAGCAGCCCCGTGATGAGCAACAGACCACTAAGCCGGTAGATAAAGCACAAAGCCAAGACAACAGCCAAGAACCGCAAGCGCAGAAAAAGCGTGAAGTTGCTGAACGTCGTAAGCGTCGTGATACACGCCGCAGTGTTCGAGTGAATAAAGACGAAGATACTCAAGTTCAAGCTAAGAACAAGGTGCCCGCTAAAGCGAAGCCTGTGAAAGCAATGGCGGCTGAGGAAGGCAACGAAAAAGCGCCTAAACCAACCAAGCCAAAAGCGAATGAGTCAGCCCCTAAGCAAGAACAGACTCAAGCGCCTAAGAAGCCGAAAATAGATGAGACCGACGTTATTGAAACTAAGGCGCAAGAAGAGGTAACGCCTTCTACACCTAGCACACAAGACGAAAATGCTAACCAGACTCAGGATGATAATGGTCAGAAACGAGAAGGCAGAGGCCGCTCACGTCGTTCACCTCGTCATGTTCGTGCAGCAGGACAACGTCGTAAAAAGGATGCGCAAAACGCATCAGAAGACGGCGCCAATGTAGAGTCTAACGATACCGCGCAAACCCAAGCAGCAATGCCCGGTAAGTTAGAATCAGAGGTCCAGTCTTCAGAAACAGACGCGCCCGTTGAGCCGCAAGTCGCTGTTGAGTCTACGCCAAGCAATGAACAAAGCGAAGCGCAACCTCAAGCCGCTGAAACGCCAGCAGAAGCTACGTCGCCAGCGCCAGAAGCGAAAGACGTAAGCCAAGCGCCAAGTGAAGAAGACTCGACGCAGGCAGATAAGCCCGGTTTGCTAGAGCCAGCAAGTGAAGAAGCCGCTGATGTTGTGCAAGACGAACTTCAGTTCGATCTTACTTCTCCAGATGCTGATGCCAATGCTAAGCCAGCGAAGCCTCGGGTTAAAGTGCCTGTAGAAGCGCAAGCAACGCCACCTAAGCAAGTTGAAATAGATTTGAATCACGATGGCGATAGCGCTGAAGCACCAAGCGCGCAAGAAAGCAGTGCTGATGTGGCCCCAGAGGTGGTTGTGGAAGAAAAAGCTCAAAGCAGTGATGCTGACGTTGCCGACGAAAAGCCGGTAGCCCCTAAGTCGGTGAAGACATCGGTTATCAACACGAGTTTGGCGGCAAGTAGCTTAGGTAAACGTAGGGCATCTCACCCTATGACATTACCGGCTTCGGTTGATGATGCATTTACTGATGTGGCACTAGTGGCAAAAGCAGATGATACACGTCCTGCCATCACGGTATGTGGCAAACAAGCGCTAATGCGTGATGTTGTTGGAAAGGCATCTGCCCCTACCACGTTGCCGGCAAGCGTAGACGTAGCCTCTCAACATGTTGAGTCAGCAGTTGAAAGTGACGAAGAGACTGAGTCTCAAGCCGCTAACAGCTAATTCCGCTGGCCATTCTTTGGCAAAGTGAAATAAAGACAAAAGCCGCTTAATCAGCGGCTTTTTTGTCACTTCTTTCTTAACACCATTGCTAGCCCTCTTGCGGGTATCAGTAAGGCGCTTTAAAGAATAAGGCTGATGATAAAATGGTTGATGAAGTTAACCCTGAATTTATAAAGTGGCTCGCACAGGCTACCCAATGTGAAGTTAAACACGCCACGCTTATACAACCACTTTGGAGTGAGCAAGGAGCTTGTTTTAGAGCCACCTTATCCCCTGTCGGAACAAGTGCGACAAAACGTGTGGTAGCCAAATGTGCACAACCTAGGCTGGGTAGCCATCATCCTAAAGGCTGGAGCGGCAATACCAGCTTTCAACGAAAATGCCGCTCATTCAAGGTAGAAGCCTACTTTTACACTCACCTTCAACCCTTCACAACGCAAGATTGCAAAACCCCAAAGACCATTGCGCTTCTCCCCTCGCCTGCCGGGCAAAACCAAGAGGAACAACACTCAAACGACACGCTTATTGTGATGGAGGATCTTGCAAATCTTGGCTATGAGAAAACCACCATGGAATTATCGCCCGATGATGCCGTTGTTGTACTTAAATGGTTGGCGGCATTTCATGGGCAGTTTATGGAGGTTAGCGATAAAAACCTATGGCAAGAAGGGACTTATTGGCACCTTGGCACACGGCTAGATGAATTTAACGCCATGAAAGCGAGCCCCCTTAAAGATGCAGCTCATGGCCTATCTACCCGCCTGAATAAGGCAAAATACCATACCGTGCTGCATGGTGATGCCAAAGTCGCTAACTTTTGCTTCACCAGTCACTTATCGCACTGCGCCGCTATCGATTTTCAATATACGGGCCATGGCGTTGGGGTAAAGGACGTCGCCTATTTTTTAGGAAGTACATTAAGTGAATCTGATCAACTTGCCCACAACCAAGACTTACTAGAGGTGTATTTACAAGCCCTGAAACAAGCACTCAATAATAAGGTGACTATAAAGAGGCATTCTGATCGTGAAATTAATGAAATATTGCAAGAATGGCGAAGCCTCTACCCCTTTGCCTGCGCAGACTTCCATCGTTTTTTAGCCGGATGGTCACCAGATCATTGGAAAATAAATGCGGAGTTAACCAAGCAAACACAACTTGCACTGAACGCGCTGGGATAACCACAGCAGTTCGTCGTACCAGTATGTCGATTGAACGAGGGTGAGTTGGCAGGTAAACCAAAGCCACCTAAATTGAACACTCGTTCAAACTACACGATAGTTTTTTTATGAAACGGTTGCTGCTTATACTTTGCTGTTTAGTTTCTCTCCCCTCCCTAGCGCATAATCACGAAACCCATGCCGCTTCTGCTGACATGCTCCCTGCCCCCAAAGTGATATTTTTCGACGTCAATGAAACCCTACTAGACTTAACTGCCATGCGCAGTTCTGTGGGCGAAGCGTTAGGCGGACGCAATGATTTACTACCACTATGGTTTTCTACTATGTTGCATCACTCGTTGGTTGACTCTACAACTCAACGGTTTCATACCTTTGGTGAAATTGGCGTAGCGTCTTTACTTATGGTGGCAGAAATAGAAGGTATAACGCTATCAAAAGAAGACGCCAAAAAGGCAATAGTCACGCCACTGAGAAGCCTTCCTCCTCACGGTGATGTGGTTGAAGGGCTTAAAGCACTGAAAGCGAAAGGCTACACTTTGGTAAGTTTAACTAACTCGTCGAACAAAGGGGTTTACACCCAATTCAAAAATGCCGACTTGCTGTCCTATTTTGATAAACGTTTAAGTGTAGAGGACATTAATTTATACAAACCTGACTTGCGCGCGTATGCATGGGCAGCTGAACAAATGCAAATTAAAGCCGAAGACGCCATGTTAGTCGCCGCTCACGGTTGGGATATTGCGGGCGCAAAGCAAGCGGGTTGGCAAGCTGCATTTATCGCTCGCCCCGGTAAAGTGCTTTATCCTCTTGCGTTAAAGCCAGACACCGTGGTTTCCGGATTAAATGAACTTGTCGCACAATTGCCTGACGTGAAGTAGCAGCTAGCGAAATCAGTCCTCCCCGTTAAACACAAGCACCGCCCCTTACTGGGGCGTTCTTTTCATATCCACATGAGGTATGCCATCTTCCAAATACATGTCTGAGGTAGGCACAAAGCCGAAACTTTCATAAAACGACAACAGATAGGTTTGTGCGCCAATTTCTATTTCGCTGTTTGGCCAGTAAGATTCACAATACTTGATGGCAGTTTCAATGAGCCGCTTACCCCTGCCGTTTCCGCGATAGTCTTGATGTGTGACAACCCTACCTATGCTGGCCGAAGGGTAGCTAACACCGGGGGGTAACAACCTTGCGTAAGCAACCAGTTTGTCCTGCTCAAATCCCATGAGATGGCGCATGTCGCAATGCCTGTCCTTTTCATCTAGATCAGGATATGGGCAATTTTGCTCTACCACGAAGACATCCACACGAAGTTTTAGTAATTCGAATAGTTGATGCGTCGTTAACGCGTCAAATCCAAGGCTTTTCCAATTTATCATTATTATCTGGGGCGTTTTATAGACGTTTAAGATGGTGCTAAGTTTACCCCAATTCTACTGCAATCAGAACCAACCCCTGATAGCCCACCAGGTTAGTTCATTGCCCTTGCCCTATTATGATGCAGCCATGGGACAAAAATTTCGCAAAATGCTCGCTGAGTTCGGGATTGTCCGCTGATTTTCACGCTTTTAACCCAAGTTATCTTAGGCGCAGTTCTTGTATAAATTAAGAGTGAAAGTGAAGCCAAAGACAAAACGTTAAAGGCGAGACCACTAGCAAGGGTTAGCACCGCCGTAACTGTCGTGGCTCAACAAAAACAACTCCAAATAATAAAACCAATGGTGAACAGGCAAATGAAAACATTTATTGAAAACATGCCTAAAGCAGAACTTCATGTTCATATAGAAGGCACACTCGAACCTGAACTAAGCTTTGCTTTGGCACAAAAAAATGGCGTCACCCTTAACGCGAAAACCCCAGAAGAAATGATTGCGGCCTACAACTTTCACGACCTTCCTTCGTTTTTAGACATTTATTACGCAGGTATGAGCGTATTAATAGACGAAGAAGATTTTTACCAGCTTACCATGGCTTATCTCACACGCGCCGCTCAGCAGAATATCGTGTATGTCGAACTTTTCTTCGACCCGCAAGCTCATACCTCAAGGGGCGTAAGTTTCCACACCGTGATAAGTGGAATAGACAGAGCCAGAACTGACGCGGTCACGCAGCTTAACGTAGAATGCCAGCTAATTCTGTGCTTTTTACGTGATATGTCTGCAGAGTCAGCCATGCAGCATTTAATGATGGCTGAGCCTTACATAGATAAACTTGTGGGCGTGGGGTTAGATTCAGATGAGAAAAACAATCCACCAGAGAAATTCAGTGCGGTGTTTGCCAAAGCCAGAGACATGGGGTTAAAACTCACCATGCATTGCGACGTCAATCAAGACAACACTTTAGAACATATACGCCAAGTCATTGAAGAAATTAAGGTTGACCGAATAGACCACGGCGTCAATATACTGGCCTCTACGGAATTATGCGACCTTGCCAAAGCAAAGAAACTGGGGTTAACCGTTTGCCCAGTATCAAATAAGTTTGTGGTTCAATCCCTGACGTCCAAAGAGATAAAAGACATGCTAGCGTTGGGCCTCACCCCTTGCATTAACTCTGATGATCCCTCTTATTTTCGTGCCTATTTGAACGAAAACTTAGTCGCGCTGCAGGAAGAAGGCGGGTTTAGCAAACAAGAATTAGTGACATTGGTAGAAAATAGCTTTAAAGCAAGTTGGTTGTCTGAGGAAGGGAAAGCACATTATTTGGCGCAGTTAGACCATTACGTTGCGGCAAAGTCAGCGGCGTAAGCAGCCACTTCACCGTAAGCAAAAAGGCGGGTATCGGCATTAACATATTGCGATACCCAGCCGCCCTTACTATCCTTTACCACGTTAAATCATCAGGAATTTCATACTCAGCGTACCAATCTTCTTCTTGCTCGTCTTTGCCATCATTGCCACGGGTATCTAAGTCGGCACGATAGACGATATAGCTCTCATCACGCTGGGCGATTTTATCAGCTACCGGGGTGGGTACTAGCTCGTAAGCGTCATCAAGGAGCACCACGGTTAAGCGACCTTTAGTGACTTGCTTGTGAATGTCATTACTGACATACATACGCTTGACCACATTTTCATGGGTGAAATTAAGGACAATATCCCCTTTACGTTCTTGTTTATTTGTGGTGATAAGCTGTTTAACTTGCGCGGCAATTGAACGTTTCTCTCGTTCTTGCTGTTGCTGTTGGTTCAAGGCGCGATCTCGCGCTTTCTTTTCCTCTGCCGCTTTTTGCGCCGCCAGTGCTGTTTCATCAACTGTCGGTTGTTTCTGCTTGTTTTGCTGCTTTTGCTTTTTTCGTTTATCTGCTCGAGCTTGTTTGGCGGAGGCTTTATCCGCTAGCCCAGCTTTTAATAACTGATCTTGTAGTGAAGCCATGATTTCTTCTCTATCTCTTGTCGATATATTCAATCGCAAACAGGCTTAGTTTGAGCCAATTTAGCGTGTAATCGAGTAATGTACATCACATAAATAAGCCCGACAAAATGCGGGCTTATTTGACCTAAACGTTGCGCGCATTAAGCACTATTTTTTCTTAGCTTTCGCTTTAGCAGCTGGCTTTTTCGCAGCCTGCTCTTGCCATTTTCCGTCGTCATACCACGCCGACCAGCCTGTGGCCTTTCCAGCTTCATTTTCCGACATCACATACTGCTGCTTTGTCTTACGGCTGTAACGAACAATGGCCGGATTACCTTCAGGATCCTTTTGTGGCGCATCTGCAAGATAATAGAATTTCGGCGAAATTCTATCCCTAAAGCGAGCCAACTCTTCCACTTTCGGCGCACGTGTCTCTCGCGACTTAGGGAAGTTATGCGCCGCTAAAAAGATACCTGACGCCCCGTCCCGTAACATAAAGTGGGCATCTGATTTCTCGCAAGGAAGCTCAGGTAAATCCACTGGATCTTCCTTCGGTGGCGCAGCTTCGCCATTTCGCAACAGCTTGCGAGTATTTTTACACTCTTCGTTGGTACAGCCAAAATACTTGCCAAACCGGCCGTTTTTAAGCTCCATGTCGCTACCACATTTATCGCACTCGATAATAGGGCCGTCATAGCCTTTAATCTTGAAGGTGCCACTCTCTACCAAGGTGCCATCACAGGTCGGGGTATTACCGCACACGTGAAGTTTACGAGATTCATCAACGAGGTAGCTGTCCATGGCAGTGCCACATTTTGGACAACGCTTTTTCGAGCGTAGCGCTTCTGTCTCAAGTTCTTCTTCGTCATCAACCTTCACCACTTCATCACCAGCGGTAAGGTTCATGGTGTTTGTACAGCGCTCTTTCGGCGGTAAGTTGTAACCAGAGCATCCAAGGAAAACCCCGGTAGAGGCGGTACGTACGTTCATTTCGCGGCCACATTTATCACATTCAATGCCCGCTGGAACCGCTTGATTAAGGCGCATACCGCCTTCTTCTGGGTCCTTCTCAGCGTTCAGTAACTTGCCGTAAAAACCACTGTAGAAGTCGTTGAGCACGTCTTTCCAGTTTTTATTACCCTCAGCAATATCATCTAATTGCTGCTCCATGTTTGCGGTAAAGTCGTAATTCATTAAATCGTCAAAGTTTTCCATGAGACGATCATTCACAATTTCACCCATTTTCTCGGCATAAAAACGTTTGTTTTCTAAACGCACATAGCCGCGATCTTGAATGGTTGAAATAATACTCGCATAGGTAGATGGGCGACCAATACCACGTTTTTCGAGCTCTTTAACCAGTGATGCTTCATTAAAACGCGCAACAGGCTTGGTAAAGTGCTGCTTAGGATCTAACGCTTTTAACTCGAGTACGTCACCTTTTTGAACGTCTGGCAACATGAGCTCTTCGTCGCCTTTCTTACGCAATTGAGGCTGAACACGGGTCCAACCATCAAACTTAAGTACGCGGCCCTTCGCTGTTAGTTCATAGTCGCCAGCAGACACTCGAATGGTGGTCGCATCGTATTTCGCTGGGGTCATTTGGCAGGCCACAAATTGACGCCAAATTAATTCGTAAAGACGCTGAGCATCACGCTCCATATCGCCTAGGCTGGCAGCTCCTATGCTAACGTTAGAAGGACGGATAGCTTCGTGCGCTTCTTGCGCACCTTCTTTACTGCCATAGCGAATAGGCGAGTCAGGTAAATACTTGTTACCAAAATTATCGGAAATATACGCCCGTGCACTATCAAGGGCTTCTTGGCTCAAATTGGTTGAGTCGGTACGCATATAGGTGATGTAACCCGCTTCATATAAACGCTGGGCCATCATCATGGTTTTCTTCACGCCAAACCCTAAGCGTGTGCTTGCCGCTTGCTGTAATGTAGAAGTTATAAAGGGCGCAGAAGGTCGGCTTTGTGTCGGTTTCGACTCACGGCTTTCAACTTGGTAATTTGCGCCATCTAACTCGGCCAACGCTTTGTCTGTTTCGGCTTTATTTTTGGGCTTAAACGCATTGCCCTGATGTTTTGCCACCAACATGCGCAATGCGGCTTGTTGTTGGCTGGTTAAGTCGGCGTGCACATCCCAAAACTCTTCGGGCACAAAGGCTTTAATTTCACGTTCACGCTCAACAACTAAGCGTACAGCTACCGATTGAACTCGTCCTGCGGACAGGCCACGAGCAATTTTTTTCCATAACAGTGGCGACACCATAAAACCAACAACACGGTCGAGGAATCGACGTGCTTGCTGTGCATTCACCCGGGAAATATTAAGTTCGCCCGGATCAGAAAACGCATCTTGAATCGCGTTTTTAGTAATTTCGTTGAACACGACGCGCTGGTAAGTTTTACCTTTGCTTCCTAGCAACTCTTGCAAGTGCCACGCGATGGCCTCCCCTTCACGGTCCAAATCCGTTGCGAGATAAATCGTATCAGCGTCTTTGGCTAACTTTTTGAGTTCGTTAACCACTTTTTCTTTGCCTTGCAACACTTGATAGTGCGCTTGCCAATCTTTTTCTGGGTCAACACCCATGCGATCGACAAGTTTCAAATATTCGTGACGACGAAGATATTCTAGTCGCTCTTCATCGCTTAAAGTTTTGAGTTCTTTTGCCGGTTTTTTAGGCTCAACTTTGCCTAATGCCTTCGTTGGAAGATCTCGCACGTGGCCAACCGAACTTTTTACGATAAAATCTTTACCGAGATATTTATTTATCGTTTTTGCTTTGGCTGGTGACTCGACTATGACCAGTGATTTTGCCATATAATT
>CERL01014920.1_pt1 | contig 14403 bp, 14 predicted proteins | sample 530811 | NCBI WGS metagenome assembly CERL01 (sample SAMEA2620995, study PRJEB7988) | marine metagenome | isolation source: saline water (ENVO:00002010), including
TATGAGGGTTAAAGAATCTTGCAGACCTCATCGAACTCATGGCGTGGCGAGCGCTTAAACGTTCCGCTCAGGCCTCCGTAGCCAAGGTTATACAGGAGATTTTATCTAAATGTTGTGCCGGCAAAAAACTCCTCGTCTACTAATGCATTATCAAATCCTGATATAGGATCGCAATCGAGCCCGAGTGCGCGAGAAGCGATAATGAAGCTAGCCCCTAGCAGAGAGCCGTTTCGGAATGCGGCGATTTGCGACCCTGCCGGATTGTCTTTAAATGCTTGTTGGGTCGCCGGATTTTGTGGGAAGGTCTTTTCGGCGTGCTTCCAGAAGTCTATATCACAACCTATTATTGCCGTTATCCGTGCTTTCGTGGTTCGAAGGGCACTTGATTGACATTCCGCACATCAGTAGGCTTGAGTCCAATATCTACAGCCAATATAGTCCAATTAATGAGGAGATAAAGATGTCTATCACAATAGCTAAGTTCCTGGATGTCGCGTCAGGTACACAGGCCGGACAATTCACCATCGGGGACCGTGAGATAGTTACATCACTTGACGATCTCGACCCGATTTATAAACGATTGATTGATGAGCCCGTCACAGCGATTGTTTCAGTGATGGGTCGTACAGGTCGTCCGAATCTAACGCCGGTATGGTTCGATTATTCTGGCAATACTATCCATCTCAACCTCGCGACACATCGCAAAAAAGTTGACTGGCTACGTGAAAATCCGCAAGCGACGTTTCTGCTGATGAATCCGGAGAATACCTATCACTGGATCAGTATAAAGGCGACAGTGGTAAGAGAGGTATCCGAAGACGACCCACAAGAAGGTCCACGAGTGACTGCCCAGTTGGACTACATCTGGACCAAATACACGGGTGCTGAACCACCTTATGGTTTACGTGATCCCAGCATGGACGAGCGCCGGGTCTTATTCGAGATGGAGGTGGACTCCGTTGCAACTTTTGGGCAACCGTGAGTGACGTGGGTCAATACCCGCTTAAGGCAGATCAGCTACCCAGTTACCTGCACGGTAGTCAGGTGTGCTGCTGAGTCTATTCCGGCATTGTTTCACCGTCGCCGCCGAATCTTCCGGGAGGTGCTAGAACTTTGGTAGCCGGTCTTTAATCGGCATGATGGTGCTTTCGTAGTTCATATGGATGGCGTGCTGGAAATCGAAGTCCTCGATTACAGAGACTTTGGTACGAGTCGCAGTGTGACCATGGCGGATCGGTATATGCATAGTGATCAAGCAGATATTCACGACGCGGTTCACAAGTTGGAGAAGTTTCGGTCACATTCTGGTCACAGTGACCATTGAGTTGCAGATGGAAGAGACGTTACTAAGCGTAGAAAGTCCTGTAAACACAGGAAAAATATAGTGGACGCGGCTGGATTTGAACCGGTAACCACCGCCGTGTGAAGGCAGTAATTCCTACGGGGTATAACGTTAAATCAACCACTTACGCACACCGATCCCGCACGAATGTGACTCAATGTGACCCAAATGGAGCGATAAAACTGTGACATACGATGTCAGGGTAATTCACTCATTAGAGAAATCCAGTGATTTGTGTTGGCACACTTGGGTTTTACTATATAAACAATCTAATTGATGTTGCATCTGATTAATCGAGACGTTTATCCTAGTACTTTGCATTAAACAGAGGAGTAACGTTATGAGCCTTAACTCTCTAGACCACTGCTCAATTAGGACAGTAAAACTAGAAGAAACTAGGGATTTTTATGTCAATATGCTGGGTATGGTAGATGGGGATCGTCCTGACTTTCCCTTCCCGGGTGCGTGGCTGTATGTGGATGGTGTGGCTGTCGTTCACATTATTGGTGTAGATCCCGACGATTCTTCTGGTCTTGCATCCCATCTCGGCGGTGAAATGAGTGCCGACGCGTTGACAGGGTCAGGCGCATTTGACCACATAGCATTTCGCGCCAAGGACCCCAAAAATTTGATGACACGCCTTAAAGAGAACAGGTATGAGTATCGTGAGCGTGAAATCTTGAGCATGAACCTGTTTCAGGTTTTCATTGACGATCCAAACGGCATCACGATCGAACTTAACTACTGGAATGAGGAGCAAGCGGCTAGGTAAATTACCGCAGCTCGTATAACCATGTCTAAGGTAACTACAGCGTTCCCAATGGTCCTAACCCGTGAAGAGATGATCGAGCGGGCGATAGCTATGGCACCAAAGCTGGCAGCTCGGGCAGCGCTCGTTGAGGACACCCGCACGATCCACCCTGATACGGTCAAAGATTTTTGGGATACCCACCTGTGGTCAATTCTCAAGCCGCAGCGTTATGGTGGACTCGAACTTGACTTTAGGACCGTCATCGACGTCGCTGAGCATATTGGTAGAGGGTGTGCATCCACAGCGTGGATCTACGGAAACCTTATTAGCCACGATTGGATGCTGGCAATGTGGTGTGCAAAGGCTCAAGAAACGGTATGGCGAGACAATCCTCGGGCGTTGATCGCTTCATCACTGGTCGCGCCTGCAGGAAAAGCAAAACGAGTAAATGGTGGATTTGAGCTTACTGGTCGATGGCCCTACTGCAGTGGGATTGATCCCAGCGATTGGATGATGATGGGGGCTATGATTGATGATGAAGGGCCGAAGCGCCCAATATGGTTGGTGGTTCCGCGAGCTGAGTTTGAAGAAATTGATACATGGCAGGTGATGGGGCTAGTCGGCACCGGTAGTCGTGACGTACAGTGTGAGGCAGTCTATGTTGCGGACTATATGACACTAGAACCTAAAGAAACCCGTGGTGGACCTACGCCCGGGACACCTCATGTACCCGGGTTGCTCTATCAACTACCAGTTCTCGGATTGTTTCCTCATATTCTGGTTGGGCCTATGGTGGGGATGGCACAGGGCGCCTACGACGATTACGTTACTGAGACTCGTGAACGGGACTCGACGGCTAATGCTGTTAAGTTGGCTGAGCAAACGCAGATTCAAATGAAAGTCGCTGAGGCAGGCGTGCTAATACAATCAGCGCGGGCTCTTGCACTGGATAACATACGGGAAGCGGAACATATTGTGTCCAATAGAATTCAGCCTGACGTTGTGACAAAGGTGCGCTGGCGGCGTGATGGTGCTTATGCAGCACAAAACTGTGTCAAGGCAGTCCAATTGTTGCAATCAATTATTGGTGCGGCAGGAAACTTTCTAAGCAATCCATTTCAGCGGCGCTTCCGTGATATACACGCGGCTGGAAGTCAGATACAGGTCATTTTTGATATTAATGGGGCAGAGTTTGGTCGAGTCGAACTGGGTCTTGAACCTGTCAATAAAAATATTTGAAATAATATTATTGCGAGGCATCACCCACCAGCTTCTTGAGACAAAGACAGTCAGAAATACTTCAGAGGCTTGGCCCGGATCAAGTTGCTCGATGGGAAAATATTCCACAGTCTCAAATTGACATAGATCATCACCGAACCGTGGCGAATACATAACAACCCTCAAAGATTCTAATTCGCACTACGTTTAAGCCCTTATAGCTACTGGACTGAAGTTTTGAATCGGTATATCTAGGAATACTGTTCAACTGGTGTAGTGGATTACTTATGTGATTGCCACCAGTCAAAGCTGCTATAGAGTTATTGTAGGTCTCAATCAACAAGCCTCGAAACTGATTTCAAATCAATTGGAGAATGGAGATGAACAAGACAATTGGCATCATTGGTCTAGGGCCGATGGGTGGCATCATTGCGACCAATCTGCTTAAGAAGAATTTTGCGATTGTTGGTTACGACATTAAGCTCGAGTGCAGGCGCGAACTTGAGGCCAACGGTGGCACCAGCGTGTCGTCCGCAACCGAGGTTGCCGATGAGGCCGATGTACTGATTACTTCTCTTCCTGGTGCACTGGCGCTGGATACTGTGATGGATGATGTGCTGAAAAGCAATCGGCCCGACCACGTTTTGATTGAGACGAGTACGCTGACACTGGACCAGAAGCTCGAAGCCGCCAAACGGCTTGCACTTGCTGGAAAGAGCCTGCTCGACTGTCCCATCAGTGGCACGCCACCAATGCTAGCCAGCATGACAGCCTCGATCTATGTGAGTGGTGACAAGGAATTGTATGAGCGATGTCTGTCAGTGTTTGAAGGATTTTCCGCGACATCCTTTTTTGTCGGACCAGTGGGCAATGGTACGCGAATGAAACTGTTGGCCAACTACCTTGTTCATGTGCACACCACGGCTGCGGCCGAGTGCATAGTGATGGGTGAAAAGGCCGGTCTTGCACCAGACCTCATCTATCAGGCGCTAAAGCCCGGTGCCGGCGGTTCAAAGATGTTTGAAGTGCGCGGCGCAATGATGGCCAAGTCGGATTACCGTGAAGGCGGTGGCACCATGTTTGAGATATTCAAAAAAGACTCCGCCATCATTACCGAGTTCGCAGCTAGTGTTGATGCGCCAATTGATCTTTATTCTGTAGCACGAGAGAAGCTGAATTCAGCTATAGAACTTGGTTTGGAGCGCCTGGATACTTCAGCTGTCTGCAAGGCCCTGGAGGTGGCCGCCGGAATTGACCGGCAGATGGTTGAGTAGGTACCACGGTAGGCGGTACAAATGCTGATTCCACTCGTGGGTAGATTAATGACCGAATATAACTATGACCGTTTCATCCATCAAACTATGATTACGAACGGTTTGACGGTTCTAAAGCTGGTGCAGACATGCTTGAATTTGAATTGTATGGACTCGACGGTAAACCCATAAACCTGTTCGACTATTGTGGCAAATGGCTGGTGCTGGAAACGGGAAGTCAGACCTGTCCGGTGTATGCTAAGAATATCAACCCGATTAAGTCGGTGATTCAGAAATGCCTGGATGTCGAGTTTCTGGTGATTTATACCCGTGAGAGCCACCCGGGCTCCCGTCAGGGTCCACACGCGACCTTGGCCGACAAGTTGTTAGCTGCTCATAAGCGGCGGAACACTTATGGTGAATCCCGATCGGTTTTCGTCGACAATTTCAGTGGTTCGATGCATCGTGCCTATGGATCATTTCCAAATAGGGTGTACGTGATTAACCCAGATGGCGTGGTGGTCTATCACTGTGACGGGGCGTTGCCTGATCTAATCGATCAGGTACTGAGTGACCGACCAAAACTTCACTTAGCGGAAAGAAAACGGATAGTGACAGCAGCGCCTTGGGTCATGGTGCCCGTAACACTCAAGGGGGGATGGGATGCACTTTGGGACCTGTTAATCGCTCTACCAGGTATTTTGTGGGGTCATGCAAAGGCTGAGTTTTTGAACAATTTCACCGAGAGGCAGATGTTGAGGCCGAGTTTGATTCTAGCTTGAACCAACCGAAATCTGAACGTGATATCAATAAGTTAAACAGGATAGCGCCGATCGAACAAGACTACGGAACAGCAAGACTAGCGAGAAGACTGGGCGGTAACTGCCAGGAATACTTCGGATGCAGACAAAAGCCAATGAATGGTTTAATGTCTGGTTAGGGCAGACCGCCACCGTTCATGTTTTAAGTGTCGCAGATTTGAAAAGGTGATCGGTAACGGTTGCTCTAAACCTGGGGGAGCATAAAACAATGTTGATCGAACTTCGGTGGCCTCTAGCGGATCATCCATCATTGTTTGTGCTAAACAGTACTAAAAATACGGAGGAATGATTATGAAGACTCGACAGCAGAGTCTGTTTGCAAAATGGACTAAAAGTTTCGTGGTTGCAACCGGGATTGCCGTCACCTTGGCGATGATGCCGATCGCCAAGGCCGCGGACCCAATCAAGATTGGATTTAGTATGACGCTCACCGGTGGGTTGGCTGCTGCCGGGCAGGCTGCATTGGCCGCGATGAAAATCTGGAAGGATGATGTTAATGCCAGCGGAGGCTTGCTGGGTAGGTCGGTTGAATTCGTTTATTACGATGATGCGACAAATTCATCCAAGGTGCCTGGTATCTATGCCAAGCTGATCAATATCGATAAGGTTGATCTCGTAGTATCGAGTTATGGTACCAACCTGATTGCGCCCGCCATGCCGGTAGTGATGAGAAAGAAGATGGTATTCCCGTCTCTGTTTGGTCTTGCTGTTAACGAACGGTTTAAGTACAAGAACTACTTTCAGATCATGCCAGCTGGCCCGGAACCAAAACTGGATTGGTCACGCGGCTTTTTCACTCTCGCAATGGCGCAAAATCCTAAGCCACAGTCAATCGCATTGTTGGCGGCAGATTCTGAATTTGCCAAGAACGCTGTTGCCGGTGCGCGCGCTCATGCGCAAAGCAATGGCTTGAAGATCGTGTATGACAAAACCTATCCACCCGGTGGTACAGCAGATTTCACGCCGATCGTGCGTGCAATCATGGCGAGTAACGCCGATCTGGTTTACGTGGGTTCTTACCCGCCAGGTTCTGTTGGGATTACCAAAGCGGCTAGTGAACTTGGACTTAAAGCGAAAATGTTTGGTGGCGGTATGGTCGGCTTGCAGTATGCTGGTATTCAGACCAACCTAGGCTCCAAGCTCAACGGTATCGTCAATTACGACTTTTGGGTGCCGGCATCAACCTTGAATTTCGAAGGCGTAGATACATTTCTGAAGAAATATCAGGCCGCTGCTGCTGGCGGTAAGATCGATCCTCTGGGACACTACCTACCGCCTTATGCGTATGCTTATCTTCAGGTTTTGGGTACTGCAGTCAATGCGGTGGGAAAGATCGATCACGCCGCGATTGGGGAGCATATTCGTAACAATACGTTTGACACGGTGGTTGGGCCAGTCTCATTCGCGCCTAACGGTGAGTGGGCAAATACTCGTACCTTACAGGTCCAATTCAGAGGTATTAAGGATAATGATATGTCCCAATTTGAAAATGAAGGGACACGCGTAGTGCTTTATCCCGACTCTGTTAAGAACGGCGATATTGTTTACCCCTATAAGTAACAACTTAGGAGATAGCGTCGGTACCATAGTCTCTGTGCTGCAGTACGGCTCTGAAGCAGTCCGTGCTGCAGTTGCAGAGAGCTAGTTTGGAGCAGAGTTAGGTTTCGACCGACGGAGCGAGGGGTCATTGTGTTTGAACTTTTTCTCAATGCTGTTGTGGCAGGAGTACTGCTGGGCGGATTTTATGCAGCGGTAGCACTGGGTTTGTCTATTGTTTTTGGCCGTTTGGATATTGTGAATATTGCGCATCCCGCATTTGTAATTGTGGGCTCGTACGTCGCGTTCATTATCAATGAACGCTACATGATCGATCCTATTCTCAGTGGTCTGATTGCCCTCCCGTTTTTTTTCCTGCTCGGTATTGGCATGTACCGAGTGTATTACGTCTGTTTCGAACGGACCGGACAGGAAAGCCTGACTGGTCTCGCCTTTTTCTTTGGGGTCATGTTTATCATTGAAGTTCTGCTGATCCTTTACTACGGTGTTGATTACCGGAATGTTCAGGCGCCTTATATTGGTAAGACGCTTTTTCTAGGTTTCCTGGGGTTACCTTACCGTATGCTGGTGCCGTTCGTTACTGCGGCACTTCTAACGGGCCTGGTTTATCTATATTTGTCCAAGACGTTTTTAGGGCGCGCGATACTCGCTGTATCGCAAGATCGTCTCGCTCTCCAGTTGATGGGCGCCGATCCAGTCAAGGTAAAGCAATGGGCATTTGGGATCGGTATAGCGACGGCTGCGGTCGCGGGTGCGCTCCTGATTGTTATTCAGCCCGTTGAACCTGCTGTGGGACGGCTCTATATCGGAAGAGTATTTGCAATAGTAATTCTCGGGGGTATGGGCTCGATTAGTGGGACATTTTTTGCTGCTTTGATAATTGGTATTGCTGAAAGCCTGGTTGCAACGTTCATCGGTCCTTCCTGGGCGCCTGCGGTTGCTTTTGCATTACTGTTGCTGACTCTGGCTGTTCGACCTCAGGGTCTATTCGGTCGGGCATGATGAAGCTGAACCGATTCTGGGTAGGGATTGTGTTGGTGTTGCTAGCCGGACTCGCTTTTACAAAATTTGTTGATAATGAATTTTACTTTTATGCGATTTATGCCGTGTTACAGCTAATGGTGATGGGGGTTGCGTGGAACATTTTGGGTGGTTTTACCGGTTATGTAAATTTTGGTGCAGGTGGATTTTTTGCGGCGGGTGCCTATACCACGGTCTTTCTACACAAAGCATTTGATGGGCCACCGTTATTGCTTGCGGTGGTCGTGGCGCCGGTGGTTTGTGGCTTGATTGGCCTTGGCGTTGGCTACCTTACGCTGCGGCTTAAGGGGGTTTATTTCGCGATTGCGACGCTGGCTGTCGCGATAATTCTTGAGACGCTGGTCATCAACTGGGAGTATGTAGGTGGAGCGGGTGGCTACTATATTTTGATTCCTGACGATGTTCCGTTTTTCGGGAGTTATATAGAATGGTTATTCATCGTGATTTTAGCCATTGCGCTGTTCGCCATCGCGGTGTCTCGTTATCTAAATTCTTCTCGGATTGGACGGGGTCTTTCAGCAATTCGAGATGACGAGTTGGCTGCCGAGTGTATGGGTGTGCCCACGCTGAAACTTAAGCTTATCTCGACGACAGCGATGGGGGCTCTTATGGGTATGGCAGGGGCACCATTTCCCTATTTCATTACTTTTGTTGAACCGGTCTCCACGTTCAGTCTGCTGGTTGCAGTCAATGCGATCGCGGTTCCACTGATTGGTGGCACGATGACGTGGATTGGGCCTGTTTTGGGTGCGATTGTTCTGGGGTCCATCCAGGAGGTGGTCACCGTAACTATTTCGTCAGAACTGAACATGTTGATTGTGGGTGGTGTGTTGGTTGGGTTTATTACGCTCGCGCCGCATGGTATTACCGGGCTGTATCGGGACTTTAGGGACAAGTGGCGTCGGCGCGATGAGTGAAGAAATTCTTTCTGTCACAGATCTGACAAAGCGATTCGGTGGTTTTACCGCTTTGGACGCGGTGAATGTTTCACTGTCGAATCGGGAGCGACTTGGTTTGATCGGCCCAAATGGATCCGGGAAAACCACTTTGATTAACTGTATTTCGGGGGCTCTTTTTAATGAGCAGGGTTCGGTAAGATTCAAGGGCCAGGAGATCACAGGCCTGAAAGCGAGCAAGCGTGCCAACCTAGGGATTGTCCGCAGTTTTCAGATTCCGCGCCCGTTTCGCAGCATGTCGATTATTGGGAACCTCCTGATCCCGATGGAATATGCAGCGTCGGATCGCGGCGAACAGGGAGCCCTTCGTGACCGGGCAATGGAATTTCTGGAACTTGTGGGCTTACAAGACCGTGCTGATGAAAATTCGTCAAATCTGACACAGATTGACCTGCGCCGGCTTGAACTTGCCCGTGCTCTTTCGGCAAAGCCTTCGCTTCTGTTATCGGATGAATCAATGGCCGGCCTCTCGAGCTCAGAGGTCGATGAAATCCTGGACATTCTGCTTGCGCTGAACGAACGTGGGGTTGCAGTTATCATGATTGAGCACATCATGCGGGCCGTGATGAAGTTCTCAGAACGGATCGTTGTACTCGATGCGGGCAAAATAATAGCCGATGGTTCGCCCGACGAAATTGTAGCTAATCCGGATGTTGAGAGAGCCTATCTTGGCGAATAGTCTGACACTCAGAAATATCGAAGGCGGCTACGGTTCTGTCCGGGTGCTGCATCAGTTGTCGATTACCGTAGAATTTGGCGAAACTGTAGTGTTACTGGGTTCCAACGGAAACGGCAAAAGTACGCTGATGAAGTGCATTACAGGGTTAGTTCAGCCTGACCGTGGTGAGATTATTCTCGAAATAGACGGTAAACGCACTGACCTGGTCGGAAAGAAACCCGAGGAGATTGTTGCGGCGGGAATTTCAATGGTCCCGGAAGGTAGAAGATTATTTCCGGCACTGACTGTTGAAGAAAATCTTTATCTTGGTGCTTATCGTAAGCAGGCTCGAGAGAAAATCGTCGATAACCTGGATTTTGTCTACGACACATTTCCGCGTCTGCGGGAGCGTCGAAAGCAGTTGGCGGGGAGTATGAGTGGCGGAGAGCAGCAGATGGTCGCAGTTGCCCGAGGAATCATGTCCAACCCGGTGATCCTGCTGATTGATGAGCCGTCAGTGGGTCTCGCGCCAAATCTAGTCAGTCATATGATTGAAAAGATCAGAGAACTTAAAGAGAAGAAAAACCTGACTGTGTTGATGGCCGAGCAGAACTTCAACCAGGCAATCAAGATTGCGGATCGGGGCTACATCATTGTTCATGGGCAAATTGAATTTGCAGCGAGTAGTGCAGAAGAATTGGCTGATAATGAGATGATCAAGCAGTACTACTTGGGCGTATAAATGTTTCAACCATTTCTGCTGAGGAGAAACAGTGCGCGTTCCACTTGCTTGGGGTGATGACCAAACGCGGAATTTTTCTGTACAGTTATGGTGACAGCGTGCCGAGAGCTTCTAGAATTTTCTGTGGTGTCAGTGGAACCGCGGTGACGCGTGCGTTAAAGGGAGTCAATGCATCGTTGAGTGCGTTCATTACTGCGGCAGGCGCACCAGCAGTGCCCGCTTCACCTGCACCCTTGGCGCCCAGTTCTGAGGATCGGGTCATTGACACAACGTGTGCACAGTCAATGTCCGGCAGTTCAGTGGCCATTGGCACGAGATAGTCGGCCATCGTGCCATTTTGCAACTGGCCTTCTGCGTCATAGATACAGTGTTCAAACAGGGCTGCACCGAGGCCCTGTACGATGCCTCCACGGATCTGTTCATCGACCAACTGGGGGTTAATGATAGTTCCGCAGTCTTCGACGCACCAATGCCTTAACAACTTGATTAAGCCCGTCTCGTTATCGACTTCAAGATAAGAGGCCTGAATACCGTTGGTGAAGGCGAACGGATAGTCGCGGGGTACGTAGTGCCGGGTAACAACCAGTTCAGATTGAAAATCTTCTGGGAAAGTATCGGGGCGGTAGTAGGCAACACGGGCAACTTCTTCAAGTGTGGTCAGGACATCCCCGTCTGCGCCGTCGACGATATTGCCATTCTGAATATCAAGTGCGGTTGATTCGGTCTGCAGAATTACTCCAGCGACATCCAGTATGTTCTCCCGTAGAACTCTCCCAGCCTGGCCAGCTGCTTCACCAGCAATGCCGCACCCACGAGATGCCCATGTGCCGCCGCCATAAGGCGTAACTTCGGTGTCACCGGTAATTACACGGACGTTTTCCATGGCCACTCCGACACTCGTCGCAACGATTTGGGCGATGACCGTTTCGGTACCTTGCCCCTGTTCAGTCACACCTGTTGCGCAGAAAACGTTACCTTTGGCATCCAGTCGCAAGGTACAACCGTCCTGCGCTGAAATTGCGGCACCGCCTACGCCGTAGAACATTGGACTTGGATTGGTGACCTCAATAAAAGTGGCAAGTCCTATACCACGGTAGATACCTTGTTTTCGTAGTTCTGACTGTTCCTGACGGAGGGAGTCGTAGTCCATCATGTCTATGAGCTTGTCCAGACTTTGAATGTGAGAAAGATTCTCGAACGCCATTCCGGTGATGGACTTGCAGGGATAGCTATCGTCAGGGTAGAGATTGGTCCGTCGAATGTCGACCGGGTCCATCTGGAGTTGTCGGGCTGCTTCGTCGATTAGTCCTTCAGCAATCAGACACGCCACAGGGTGCCCGACGGCACGATACTGGCACATGACATTCTTGTTTTGGAATACTACCTTTGTCGCCGCTTTGTAGTTTTCAATCCGATAAGCACCGCCGGTCAGGTTGACTATCTGGTTTGCCTCAATGCCACTGGTGCGGGGGTACATGGAATAAGGTCCGATGCCGGTCAGATCATCAAATTCCAGAGCCTGAATCTTTCCGTCTTTAGAAACGCCCATCCGGGCCTTGACTAGATGTTCTCGAGCGTGAATATCAGTTACGAATGACTCAAGCCGGTCAGCAATGAACTTGACGGGTCGTTGAAACATCTTGCTCAGCGCAACGGCGGCAAATTCATCGGCGTAGACGTGAACCTTGATACCGAAAGAGCCCCCAACATCTTTTGTGACCACGCGAACATCGCCTTCATTCATACCCAGGTGTTTGGCAAACACGTTCTGCATCATGTGCGGCGCCTGTGTTGATTGATACACCGTCAGCTTGCCTTCCCCAGGCTGATAGTCGGCAACAATTGACCTGGGTTCTACTGTGACACCTGTGTGCCGCCCTATATCGAATGTTTCCTCAACCACAACGGCAGCGGTCTCAAATGCCTGGTCGACGTCACCCGCAGCAAAATTCCGTTCCCAGCACAGATTGTTCTCGAGAGAGTCGTGAATAACGGGTGTATCTGGGTCGAGGGCTGTCTTTGCATCGGCCACAACCGGAAGTTCCTGCCACCGTATCTGAACTGATTCGGCCGCATCCTCTCCCTCAGCTCGGGTTTTCGCCAGGATCGCGACCACAGCCTCTCCCTGCCAGCACGCTTTTTCAACAGCCATTGCATACTGGGGTGGAGAAACAATACCTTGTAGGTGTTTGAGTACACCAACCCACGGTTCATGGCGTTCAGCAAGTTGGGCACCGGTGACGACTGCCACGATACCTGGATAGGACTGTGCTGCTGTGGTATCAATGCTGAGAATTCGGGCGTGTGCGTAAGGACTCCGGACAAACACAACATTCAGCATACGCGGTAGCACAATGTCGTCGACGAAATGGCCTCGACCCTCAAGTAAGCGCTTCGCATTGGGCCTGGGAACGCTCCGACCAATGTAGCTGTTGGGACGGTCCAGTACCCAGCGATTTTCGGAATGACTGCTCATATCGCTCTTTTTTTCTGCCTGGAATGCACGACAGACTCAATTGCATCGACAATCGCATGGTACCCCGTACAGCGGCAGTAATTTCCCGAGAGAAACTCCCGAATCTTTTCTCGATCGGCATCGGGATGTGTCTCGATCAGTTCAGCAGCTGTTAATAAAATACCCGGCGTACAGAATCCGCACTGCAGTCCATTTCGTGCATGAAATGCGGCCTGTAGATCTTCAAGATGGCCGTCGTCGGATAGGCCTTCAATTGTGTCGACCCGTTTGCCATCTGCTTGAATTGCCAGGATCAGACAACTCCGGACGATCTTGTCATCAAGGCGGACCGTACAGGCACCGCAGACACCATGCTCGCAACCCACATGTGTACCGGTTAGCCCAAGATCGAGCCTCAGGAAGTCAGCCAGATTTCGTCGAACGGGTACCCGTTCAGATATCGATTCTCCGTTGACAGTCAGACTGATGTTGTTGTCTCCTTTCAGTACAGCCAACGAATCACTCATGATAACCATTCCTCAATGACCCGCCGAGTTAGGACCTTTGCCAGATGAACCCGCATGGCTGAAGACGCATTAAGATCATCAGCGGGATCGAGCTCACTCTCCAGCTGATCGAGCGACATCTCGTTGCGTACCTGCGGCCAGATCCTGCAGATGTCACTGGCTGTTTGTTCAGCAAGTACAGGCCTAGGGCCAACATTAAAATAAGCAAGTCGCAGTTCCGTCAGGTTGTCTGAAGACCAGTCGCTCGAGGCACAGAGACCTACCATGGCGTAGTCACCATGACGGCGTGCGAGCTCGCGGAAACCGAAACGCTGATTCTCATTCGCCATCGGTATTTCTATCGCGGTCAGCAGCTCGTTGTCGGTCAGTGCAGTTTCGAACAGATCCTGAAAAAATTCTGTGGCTACGATCCGTCGTTCACCATTGGGGCCCTGAGCCACCACCTGACCATTCAGAGCAACCAGGCAGGCGGGTAGCTCAGCTGCGGGATCAGCAAACGCGATACTGCCACCTATGGTTCCACGGTTACGTATTGCGGGGTGTGCGATGTGTGGCATCACCATCGTGATCAGAGGAGCATGTTGGGACACAAGAGGCGAATACTCGAGTTCGGCTAGGCGGGTCATCGCGCCGATTCGTAGCCGGCCTTCAACCACGCTGATGCCGTTGAGCTCATCGATAGCGTTGATATCGATGAGCACAGCGGGATTTGAAAGACGCATATTGAGACTCGCCATCAGGCTTTGGCCGCCAGCCAGTATGGTTGCATCGGACCCAAGCTGTTCCAGGCATCCGAGGGCCTCATCGACGGTTTTCGGTTGCATATAGTTAAATGCTGCAGCTTTCATGATGCAGGGGTAGCGCTATTCAGCAGATCGTAGGGGTTTCTTAGTCGTGTTTTTAGTTCTCATTAAACACTGTCTCGAGTGAATCAAAAAACTGCCTAACCCATTTTTTTGCCGTAGCTGTTAGGAGGCGTGAGCCTACCTGAGCAACTTTACCACCAATTCGAACTTGAGACGTATAGCCAAGCAGAGTGCCAGTTGCGTTTGCTTTAAGTTCAATATTTACCGTGCCCTTTG
>CERL01059705.1_pt1 | contig 14281 bp, 19 predicted proteins | sample 530811 | NCBI WGS metagenome assembly CERL01 (sample SAMEA2620995, study PRJEB7988) | marine metagenome | isolation source: saline water (ENVO:00002010), including
GGTTATTTAGGTTTTGCGGGATTACGAGGTAATAAAGCACCCACTCAATCTAATTTAGACAAATCAACACAGTTTTAAGAACTTGACCTGTGTAGACACATACTCTAGAATTGTCTAGGGATTAAAGGTGAAAAATGGTTGAGCAGAAGAAAAAACCAATATCTTCAGTATGGAGAATTGAGGACGAACAACATTTTCCTACAGACCTTTTAGGTATAAAAAAGACGCTTACGGCTTCAGCTAAAGCAACGATTGAGAATCACCTTGGTATTGATTTAAAAGAGTTTGATATCACTTTTCCAGTTCGGGCTAGTGGTGAAGGTGACGCACCCGCTTTTGTAAGTAGAAAGACCAACAGGGTAACAATTCCTGTTGCGGGTGATATTTTTGAGAAATACTTAAAACTAGCCAAAGAAAGAGATGCAAAGAATCCTGTTGAAAAAATCACCATTGGCTTAGATACAGATGCGAGCCAAAGAGCAAAGAAAAGACGTAAAAGGGATATGTACAATGTTGCACCTATCGCACCTGAAGACGTTGACACATTGGCGGGTCTTTTAGGTCACGAAATAGGACACATAATTCATGGAAGTAATGTCCTTGTATACAAAGACCCATCAGATGACCCTAAAGCTAATAAAAAGTTTAAGGAAAGTTTTGGTGAATTAAAACCTATTTCAGCAGTAGGCCAAATTAGTCTTTCAATTGCAGACCAACTAGGAAAAAGCGACACAACAGGCAGATATGACTCAATTAAAAAGCCTGAAGACCTCAACGACTTTATGATAAAGGGTAAGAAACAGAGGGGAGTACCCAATGACCCTTATTACGTGGGGGCAGATGCGCTACCTAAAAACACTAAGCACCACTACACAGAAGTAGAGGGTGATGTTAAGGATGCTTTTATACCTCGGTTAATCCTAAGAGATTGGGCTAGAAAAATAGCAAGATTACATGTGTTTCCTCAATTTTCTACAGTACCTGATTCGGGTCACTTTATTAAAGATAAAAAAAGAGCGGAACGTGTTAGGGAAATCCGACATTTAAGTGACCACAATACTAATGACATATTTGATTTAAATGCTTCGTTACCTTCAGGTTTTACAAGCCCGAATTTAAAAGATATATATTTTGAAAACGATTCTAGGATGTACCTTGGGAGTGACGGTGTGGGTGGTACTACAAATAAAGTCCGAAACTTTACGGTGGATATCAACCCTAGTTCTTTAACGTCTTCTGCGTATGCTATTCCTATAACTATGCTTACTCCGACTATTTGGAACACAGGAAGTAATAAACCAACACCCGAACAGATAGACCAAAAATTTCCTGATGACGCTCTTCGGCTTAGTTATCTACCGACTATAAGTTCTAACGATGTAAAAAATATATGGGGCGGTCAGGCTAACCCTCAGTACAAAGATAATTCTGATACTACTGCGGGGAGTGTTATTGGATGGGATCAGACCACTTTAAACTCATTACAGGAAAAAGGTGACATATCACCTAGCCGAAGAAGTAACATTGTCCAATATATGAATACGGCTAATGTTGCAAATTGGGATGGGCAAATTGCGACACAATACGAAGATGAACTACCTAGATTTCCAAGTTCCTACAGCGGTGGAATGCCAGTAAGAAAACCTATGCACGATGTTCACAGGATGTACTCAGATTATGTAAATGAACAGTTAGCTGTTGATAGTCACGGCAATCCTATACACGGTGCAAATAGTGACCTTTTAGGTAAGTTTTCCCCCTTTACAGGGACAATCCCGAAAGGGAAAAGAGGTAAACCCACCTTCTATTTCTCCAAAGAGGAAATAAAAGATGCACTTGCAGAAGCCTTTACTGAAAGGGTATTAAATTACGAAAAAATCTACTCAATGAGTAATAAGGCCGATTATGAAAAAGTGGCTCTTTTTACGGAACAAACAAATAAGCACAACTCAGCACGTAACGTACCAAATCGTCAACAAATCAGGAACGCTGTTATTAATTTAAGTGGGAGCGATTCAGGATGGGTTGAAAGCGTTGGTGGGGCAGTTAGGCGAGGTCACGAAATACAAGAATCCAGTAGAGGGGGAAGTATTAGTGGCACGTATGGTAACACTTCATCTGTAATTACGGATTTAGAAAAAGAAGCTGTTGTACCCCTGAGTTCAGAGTTTCATAAAAACGATGAAGTAAAACGTGATGCAATCAAAAGAATGCTACGCAAACAACTTGATTGGTCGATGGATCAACCCGCTAATTTTAGAGGGCTTTATCAAAATACATTCAAAACTAAAACTATGCCTAATATTTGGTCTGTGCTAGAACAGGATTACACGCCAAATCAATCGAGATTGAGAACATCAGAATTAAAAAGAATTAAAAATGAAATTGTCGATAAACATAAAGTGCCGATGCACAAAAGAAATTTAATTGCGTTTCGCCATAACCCTAGTAAATATGAAAGTGAGGCCAAAGCAGAACAAGTATTAAGGCACGTATGGCAACCCGCCAACACTTTAGACACATTCTTTTCTGAAGTTACGGCTGATGTTATAGCCCACGAAAAACTCTCACCTGTCTTGGAAGAACCCATTTATAAAGTGAGAGAGCAATACTTAGACACCACCCGAAAAGGCACTTTGCAAACATGGGCAGAAGCCACAGACAACGATAGCGCATCCCTTAACAGGGCAGTTCACGCTTATGGTATGGCTACAGTCTATGGCTTTGAAGATGAATTACAACCTAATACTGAACTAAAAAGTGTTGTCGTTGCATACTTAAAACATTATTTCGATGAGATAAAACGTAAGCCAACTGATAGTGAACTTGTCACAGAGAAAACCCATAAAGGGAAACAACAAGTACCAAAAGAGGGAACACCAAGACATCCTGACCAAAGTCCTATAGACGCACTTAAAGCATCTATGGAAATATTCACGAACTTACCTGAAGGGTTTCAGATAGGCAAAGTGTCCGAACCTGAAGATGAAGAGTATCGACCCGATACTGGTATACCTCAACCCCCACAAGGTGGTGGTGACCAACCTGAAGGTGAAGGTGAAGGTGAAGGTGAGGGTGAAGGCGGGGAAGGGGGTGAAGGTGGGGAAGGAAAACCAAAAGATAATAGCCCTGACGGTTACAAAGTCCCTGACGATGGTGGCTATCAAGGGCAAGCACCATCTGAACAAAAGATAAATGTTGGTGACATGGTAAAAATAAAAAGTACAGGCGGTCAGGCTAAAGTCACCGATGTAAAAATAACCCCCACAGGCGTTGTTTATGAACTCCAACCTGAACTCACAGGGTTTGACTCATTCAGGATGTTGGAAACAACACCTTCAGGTGCGTTATTAGCATCAGAAGACGAAATCACTTTAATAGGAGAATCATCAGATGAAGAGGGTGACAGCGAAACAGAGGGAACAGGTGGGGGAACTGATGGAGAAGATGGCGAAGGGGATGGCGAAGGCGGGGGTGAGGGAGAAGGCGGGGGTGGTGTTACGCCAAAAACAGAAAAAGATATCAAAGACCTTATAGACGATGTTTTAGATAAAGTTGCCAAATCAAAACCACCAACCGACCAAGCTGATTCTGAAAAATCAGGAAAAGACTTAGCAGAAGACCCCTCTGTTACAGGTTTAAGTGATGAGGAACAAAAAGACTTAGATGAACAAGAAGAGAAGGCTCATCAACCTGACCTGAAAGGTGAAGGTAAAGGCGAAGGTGGCGAAGGTGGCGGTGGTAGTGGTGAAGGTGGTGGTGGTGGGTTGGAAGAACCATTAGGTGAAAAAGAACTTGAAGAGTTAATGAAAGAACTTGAATCAGAAATGGCACAAGTTGCTGAAGAGATACAACAAGGCATACAACGAACCAATCAAAAAGTTTGGGATGATGTTTTAGAAGACCCCGACCTTTCAGACCAACTTAAAAGAGCGATTAAAAGCGGTAGATTTACAGAATCAATTGATGTTCAAACTGTAACACCCCAAGGGTTGGCGTTTGGTGAGTTAGTTGAAAAAGACCCTGAATTTAAAGCTATGTCAAATGATTTTAAAAAATTACTAGAGCCAAAAGAATATTCAAGAGAGACAAAGGCGGGCAGATTAGAAGGGAGAGTTTTAGCCAAAGAACAAATGTCAGGGACTTGGATTCCCGATAAGGCAAGAGAAACTTTTGAGAAAAGAGAAACAGGCTCAATTATTGTAATACTTGATAAATCAGGTTCAATGTCATACAACGCAAAAGAATCAGCAAAGACAGCATTGGCTGTTATGGATGGTGCTAGAAAAGCGGGTCTTGATTCAGCTTTGTACACATACGGTGGGGATAGAAATGGTACAACTAAACAAATGGACAAGAAAAGTAAGCGATTACATTTAAGTCCTGTGGTTGGTGGGGGAACTCCATCACTAGAAGCCCTAGCATCTGTGTTTGATAGTGAAAAAAAGAAAGGAAACCTACTTGATAAAAAGAGTTATAAAAGACGAACAATATTACATATCACGGACGGTATGCCAAATGATGGTGATTCAGTAATTAAAAGTCTTAATAAAGTGTTAAACAAAGAGGGGGTTTTTACTCCCGCAATTGCAATTGGTGTTGATGAAGCGTCAATGAGGACAATGTACCAACAAGTTGAAATTATCCCACGAAGCGGTGAAAAAGGCAGTATACGGAAAGCTGTGAAAAACATTATTAAGAAAATAGGGAACAAAAAAAAGCCACCACCGTATCAACCCTACAGTTCACCGTATCAACCTCAAGGGTTTCAAACGCAAGGTTTCAAGATAGAAGGAACTACAGCACCTTCGCAAAGAAAATTAAATAAGGCAACGATAAAATGAGTACACGAAGTGCAATAGGGTTAGCGGTAATTTTAATAGTAGCGGTTATGTATTTAACTGGTTCAAATAGTGCGCCAATATCAAAAATAGAAACTACAGGTGTAGCCAGTATTCCTACAAGTAGTCAGTTAACTACTGTTAATCACGGATTAGGCCAAACCCCTAGTCATATTTCAGCACAAGAGATTACCGACCATATTTACAGGATGTGGGTTAGTGATATCACGGCAACAAGTTTCAAAATTAATATAGACCAAACTAATACAGGGTCACAAATTAATTTTGTGTGGAAAGCAACCGAATAGGAGAACTTATGGCTTTAGAACAAACATTTGATTACGGATACATTAATCATCCTGATATTTTTAACAAGGCGGGCATACTGGCACAGTCAGACGTTGCGATTGATTTAATTGCTATGTTTTTAGAAAGTGAGTCTGAAGAAAAGCTAGGTGAGCATTCACTTGCATCGTATTACAACCCCGCCCTAGAAAATAATATTGTGATTATATGGGCATCTCAATTGGTAATGGCAAAATTATTACTTCTTTTTACTTCAGAAGGAATGAGGGTCGGTGATTGGAAGCCATCAAAAACACAGTTCGCCTTCGCTTATAACTGGTTTTCTGAAGATGAAGAAAACGAAAAACATCCACACGTTCCGAATGTTGGTCTTTTTCGGGGTTAGACAATTTAGGGTAAAAAGTCTAGCTTTGACCCCTTTTTAATGAATTATCAAAACCTATCCAGTAACAAGACGAATATTAAAACAACCCTATATTAGACAAAAATACAAAGAGGGGAAATTTAAATGAGTGAGCAAAATCAATTAGTGGTGAGGCCAAGGCAAGAAATACGAGCCTTTAACCAAAATAGAGGTAGAGAAATTCCACACATCTCAAAAGAAGCAGTATGGGAACTCGCAGAAAAAATTAAAGAGATATCAAAAGGAAAGAAACAAAAAGTCCGTAACTCTCTTCTAGTGAGAACTATCTTTGATACCGCCTGTCGTTGTTCTGAGGTAGTTGGTAACCCTGAGTCAAACCACACAGGTTTTAGATTTGTGGATTTAATAGAAGGACAATATGGGAATAGTGTAAGAATCGAACACACTAAAGGAAATAAGAACAACAGGGAAATTGCAATTTCTAAGAGCATCTACAATGAAATTCAAACTTATTGCCTGACTCATTATCCTATCGCTATATCAGAACCCACTACTCCAATTTTTGATATCGGCAGAAAAAGAGTATGGCAAATTCTAAACAAAGCCTTTATTAAACTACCGCATATCCACAAACCTCATGGTGTAGGTGCTGTCCATTTTTTAAGGCATAGCGGGGCAATACACCGACTAGCTATGACAAAAAATCCTAAAGCGGTACAAGACCAATTAGGTCACACTAGTTTAGATATGACTATGAATTATGTTAAGACTCTATCCTCAAAAGAGTCTCTTGTGATTAATCAACAAATTGATAATGACTAATAAGGAATGCCCGCCACATTATTGGCTTGTAGAAACGCCTAATGGAAGTAGGGTGAATGCTATGTGTAAAAAGTGTGGGGCGCAGAAGGATTACTCCACAGCTAATGATATTGAATGGTCGAAATCCCACATGGACTCTTTCGTTGAACAGAAAGAAAGTGGAATTGTAATGAGATGGGGACATCAAGGTATAAGGCAAAAAGGAAAGTAGGTAATGGAAATATTCGGACACGCAATTAATACTAGTCTCTGGTACTGGTTCAGGTTTCTTAGTTGGGCAACTCTGGTATTTACAATACTTTTCATAGTATGGAAACAGGTGCTACCGAACCTTATTTATACAACGAAAGAAAGAACGAGAGAGAAACTTGCTGAGAAACAAAAAAAGCAAGAAAAGAAACTGTGAAAGGGAATTGCTGGTGTCTTAGACACTCTTGCTAAATACGACAGCACAAAGCATTAAAGGGGTCAACCAAATGCTGACAATAGAAGATTTAAAAGAATACACAGAACTCGCCCAAGACATCGCTAAACCGAAAAATCTACCCTCAATACCGGAGTATGTGACTGATTTTGAATTCGGTGAAGTGACAACCGATTGGGACGATACAGGTTATTACGGCTGTCTTTACCGTCTGACCGTTATTTGGGAAACTGGGGGACGATTCTCTTCAGTTTCAATACTGGAAATAGTTGAATCAAGTTGGGATGACGCTTTAATGAAAGACCCAACTCTTGCTGATAAACTCAACGAAGATAATAACAACGAAAGTACAACTTACAGAGGAGTGGGTCGTGGCAACGAGTAAAGATTATTTTCCATATTACGTTTTTGAAATGGACGATGATAACGGACTATCGTTGAGATATGGCACAAAAATCAAAACTATTCATGAGGCCGTAACGCTTATTCATGAGTCTATTGGGTCGAATATATTTGAGATGTTCCCACTTTCAACTCTCCGATTCTCAATGGAAGAGTACATGGACGCTATAAAACAACAGACCGATACTAAAGATTTTAACCCCATGAGGCTGACAATAAACCCAAAAGATAACTGGTTAATTTTCGTTGATGAAGAAGGTAGGCTCAAACACAATAATTTAAATCACCAAGCATCACAGTTTTTCGGAAGCCCAATGTTTGGTAGCGTTATGCTAGTTGTTGAAAAAGAAGTGGAAATAGTGGAAATCGAAGAAATAGAGGTAAGCTAGACAATCTTCTCCTTTACACTAGACAATCCTCAGTTATATGTCTAAAACTCCTTGACACTATATAGACAGATAATGTACTTTTGTCTAGTAAACAAGCAAAAGGGGTTAATATGAAATTTGAAACAACAGTCAAGGACATTCTCAACGTCACCCATTTAGTTAGTGAAAAACATGGTTTCGTGTCTAGTAAGAAAAGTAAGGAAGAGGGTTTGCCTTCTACTTCTTCTATAGTTAAAGAAATAATCCGCTATCCCGATAAGGCCGTGAGTTATCAAATAGACGAGATGGCTCACGAGAAGCCTTTCCCGCAAATCGTTGAAGATGTTTATGAGTGGATGCTTACTCTTGGGACTGCCCCCAATCCATATCTAAGTAAAATGTTCGCAATTGCCTATAAGCAAAAAGTTATCGGAGATTTCTTATCTCACTACACCATCGTACCCCCTTCTTTTACTTATGAAGATAAAAGGGATTGTAAATACAGTTTTGGGGTTCTTGTATCTGCTATATCTGCTTACCATCGTGAGAAACAACGTGAGGTGGTTTTAAAGGAAAAAGCTGATGAGGCGCAATCTCTACATGGTACTTCTGAGCATTTCGGTAACGAAAAGGAAAGGTTGGATTTAACTAATGTTAAATTAATTGAGGTTAGGCACAAGAAAGAAACTTTTGAAAGCCAAACTGAATACTTCATCAACACCTTCAAACACGGCAACAACGTCATTACGGTTTTTAAAAACGAATCTCTTGGTAATGTTGGTGATGAGTACGATTTTAAAGGAACGGTAATCCGACACACCGAATACCAAGGTGTTAAACAGACGGTTATGAATCGCCTTAAAATAGCACAGCACAGAGAGGTAAAGTGATGAGTCGAAAACATAGGGTTGGACGTTTGAATAGGGTTGGACGTTTGAATACAACCGCAGAACACGGTGACGATTACAATCAATTAACAACCCCATTTATACAAGACCCTAATTTTACCCCTACAGCAAATAGTGAAATGCCCGAAGAACAAGAAAAAGGTGATTTTAGGCTCATAGCTGAAGAATTGTATGAAGATTGGAAAAAGGTGGCTAATAATTCAGTTAGAGAATTTTTTAACACCGAAAAACTAAAGTACGAAAATCAGCAATTTGATTCACCGAAACTTAATGTTTTTCCTGTAGACCAATCATGGAAAGCGAATGCGTATCACAGGCAGACCATTATGGACTTTCTGTTACCTTTAGCCACAAATAACAAATTCTTTCCAAACATAACTGACCTTGAAAGTTTTCAAGCAAATACTGGAATGGACGTACATTCTTATATGAAACTAGCGGATTTTCTTGAACCTGATGGTGTATACCTTTGGACTGAAGAGGCTTTTAAAACAGCTACGGCTATGCCTTTACCAAAACATACCATTACGAGAGAACTTCTACATCTTAAAAATATGTTCTTTGTTTTTGAGAAACCGCTCAAGTGGGAGTATGGGCATCTACCTGAAGAACAGGCAAAGCGATACACGACATGGATCGCTATAAATGCAGATACTGACAAAATCGTTTTTACATTCGATTCTCGCAATCAGACGGTGGAAGAAAAACGAAATTCCGATTCGGGTGAGCCGACTGAATTGCAAATTCAAGCCTTGGAAAATATATATAGGGCAGATACATATCAAGTTTCTTATGATGTCCACAGGAATTGTTTCCCTTCTACTGGCACAATGAATGGTACTTGGCATGAGCCTTATAAATTAGGATCGGCAGATAATATTTTAACGCAACTAGAAGGCATTCGCCCAAACGGTGAAGCGTTTCAAAACCACAACAAAAATGTTTTAGATAATAATGTGGTTGGTGACGGTTATATACGTTTCGATAGTGTTTATCCTGATTTCTTAGAGACTGCGCCTATGTTAGAGACTGTTGGGGAGTTGGGGGACGCAAAAGCCATTACTAATTTTTCTTCTATCATTGTGCAACTTTTAAATTTCCTACAAAGCACGGCAACTGATGTAGTTCCCACTAAGAATTCCCGCAACATACGCAGACGGTTTGACGGAGAGCCAACAGTTGAAACTGATTCTATAAATGTGGTGAATCTGAGAAGGGTAAAATACCAAGGTGGCTACGTGCCAATGGGTGATGGGACTGGTAAGTCTATCAAGTACAAAGGTAGTTGGTGGGTAACAGGACATTACAAAAATCAGAGATATGGCATTGGTAGGTCAAAGGTTAAAGTGATTTGGATTCAACCCTTTATGAAAGGTCAAGGTGATTTAATGGAAAGGGTTAATAAAGTCCGAAGGTAAGAAGTTTCCGAAGGTAAAAGGTAAGAAGTCTCCAAGGCCACAAAGCAATATACAGCAACTTTTTAATTGTAAATGACCTTCACTTCTATTTTAGGTATGTCTTTTTCAGAATTAATCGCCTCTATAAGTTTCGCAAATTCAGCAATTACTTTCTGTTGTTGGTCGTTGTATTTTTTACTAGTGTAATGGGGTGCGACACCAAGCATTCTTTGTAAAATCTCTTTTATTTCTTGTGGTGGCTCTTGTTTATCACTTTCATATAAAGATAAAAGTCCTTGGGTAATTCCAAGTCGGAATGCTAAATCATTTTGAGTTAATGTCGTATTGTTTTTTCTTGCGTTTTTTATCTCTTGTCCGTAAGTCATAGCTATATCTTATTGGAAGGGTATTGTCCTTGTCTATAACTTATGAATATGGTTTAAAAGTATGTATATAATCCCTTGTGATTTCAAACCATGTACCTTATACTCCTTTTTGTGGGAGTAAGAGAGGTTGGTCTGAGTACCTTCTATATCACTATTTAAATATTGACCAGTAATGACTTGTCCCTCTCGATTGACTGCTGGTATAGCCCCCACCTGTGGAACTTTATTTAAACCTCATTTGACCAATGTAATCGAAATAATCCAGAGCCACAGGCAAACGCTTAGTGTGTCCTTCTTCACTTTGGACACATTTACACATCCACACATAACTGAACAAAAAAAGTAGCACAGGGGTGTAATTCCCCTACTCCCATTAATAAACAAAGGGGAATATATTGCCAAAAATAAAAAACAATCAAGGCAAAGTAATCGGGTCGCATAAAAACGGAAAGGGTTATTTTAAAAGAAGTGAAGGGTCGCATACTTTAAATATTACTGATGCTTGGTGTCTTGATATTAGTGCGTTAACCCAATTAATAAACAATAAAGTACACACTATAGAAATCGAAGCCACCGATACAGGTGTCTTCTTCTCTATAGATATATCTACTTTCCAAGCCGAAGGCACTCAGTATTCATTTGGTTATGGTGACCAAATTTGTTTACCAAAAAAATATTGGCGAAAAAGACACATCGGGGCAAAAAGTCCCTTGTCTACAGCAACTCAGTTAGAAATGCAATTACGAAACTAGGAGATTTTATGCCTGAATTATTAGTGGATATGTATACAGATGCCCCTGACGATAAAGAGTTCAAGGTGTTTAGTACATATGGCGCAAGAGATTATATTTTCCCCCAACCCGAAGACCGAATCCATGTAGCCACAATCTACAAAATGTGCCGTAGAGGACAGATAGGCCATTTTCACCAAGGCAATCATTTTAAGTTTTATAAAAAACATCTAGATGATTTTAAAGCGAACCGCTTTGGGACAAAAAAGTTTGAATGTTTTATCTGTGATGAAGAAAAGGGACGTTATGCCCATGCTTAAAGCCCCTGAAGTAACCCACCAACGCTGTCTCAGGTGTCAAGGATTGTTAATTGTCCAATTTGGAATAGAAGAAGGTGACAGGGTTGTATGTGTTAAGTGTTCCCGACTTCACTACATGGAGCAACGAAAACCTATACATCGCAATTCACATAAAATGAAAACCGTCACTATTAATTACGGTGGGGCAAAAGCAAGTAAGGCAAGTTCAGTCCTTATAGAATATCAAATTAAAAAAATTGACGGTCAACCCTATATAAAAATTATGTCGGTTCGACCATCTTCTAATTATCCGACTGGAAAAAGTGTCGGTAAGAATTTAAGAATCAGAAAACAATACCACTCTACAGTACGAAGTCAGATTTTTCGTAAACGTGGTATTAAAGTCATGCCCGATGATGATTTTTTCCCTGTGTTGTGATTTCGTCAACTAAAAGGCGGGTTAATTCTCGTTAACTAGTATCAGCGTATACCTCAGTCTATTTAAACCTCGCTATGGGGCTTGTGTGGAAAGGTTGGTCGGTAAAAAAAGGATAAAAAGTGGGATTTAGGCACAATAGAGAAGATTTAAAGCAAGCAGACGAGATATTAAAAAAATACATGTCGGGCAAAATGGTTGTCTTAACACCGGTTGTAGTCCGAATTGCTGGCGGAAATTTATTTGCGGGTCTTTTTTTATCCAATCTTTTCTTTTGGTCAGACAAATCAAAAAACGATGGATGGGTTTTTAAAAGCAGAAACCAACTTGAAGAAGAAACTTGCCTTAACCGAAGGCAACAACAAACAGCAAGGAAAATTTTACTGGAAATAAATTTACTTGAGGAAAAAAGAATGGGGGCAAGGGGTGTTTTACATTTTCGATTAAACACAGATTTATTTCTTCAGAAATTAAAGAGAGATAAGAATTTCGATTTTTTAGGGGCATTTAACCATCAGTATCAAAAAGGAGACAATGATGACAACTCGTCCATTCATAACAGGGAACACCAAATTATACGAGGAACAAACAGAAGCCTTACCAGAAGGCGAGCCAATAACCCCTGAATTAGATTTACTTAAAACAGTTGAAGAGTTGGAACAAAGTGAAGAAAGAACAAACAAAACTTTATCTTTAAATGAAATATTCACTAGGTACATTGATAAAAGTGGTAAATCTAAGGCTTTACCAACTGAATGGCATTGTGGGTGGGATAGTGAAAAACATTATTTAAATTACGACAGAAGTAGAGGTGGTGGTTGTGGTCTTTTTCTTCTTAACTCACAAAGAGTTGCAGATATGAAGTCTTGGGGTTATAACCAAATGCAGATAGGAAGTGCTTGGTGTCGCTGTAACGAGAAGAATGAAATTATAGCTAGGACAAGAAGACAGGCAACCGTTGAGTCCAACTTGCCAAAGTATGCACAAAACCAAATTGAACCCACTTTATTTAATTTCAAGGCTGACAATAACGAGAATTTAAAAGAAGCTATGCGTAAGGCCACAAATTTTTGTGGATTGGAAGGCACACGGCTTCTTACTTATTCAGGTGGGGTTGGGGTTGGTAAGACTCACTTACTAGAGGGAATCGGTAGGGCGTTTCTCCAAGCTGACCGCTCTGTTCGTTATGAAAATTATTCTGACTTTCTTGAGTATGTAAATAGTATTAAGAATAGGGAAGCAGAACTCTTCTTTTATGAAAAAACTTATGAGGATTTTGTAAGGTATGTTGACCTGTTGATTCTTGATGAAGTTATGCCTTCTACGGATTTTCAACGAAAAGCTGTTTTTGATGTTGTTGAATCAAGACTTAGAGAACCTTACTTATACACCGTCATAGCTACAAACTTACCTGTAGAAGATATGAAAGCTGACTTAGGTAAACGCCTTCATAGTCGAGTTTTTCAAAACCAAAATAAGGCTGATGTTTGGGAAATAAAATCGGTTGATTACCGAATGAAGACAAACTACTAACATGGGGGGTTGTCAGGATATAAGCCAAGGTGGGTTTTAGTTGATTGACCCATATTTTTTAACCTCCTTATCCAGTAATCTTGTGAACTTCTTGGCTGATGTTACAGCAAGCACAACCCCCATCCTTTATACAGTATGAGTAACAGTTGTTGCTACGTTTATAAGTGTGGCCAAAGAAGCGTTAGTTGTTACCTTTAGCGAGTTTGTTGTAAAGAATAGACAATCTTCACTTATATGTCTAAAACTTACTTGACATGTGTAGACACATATTGTATTTTTGTCTAGTAATAGAAAATTATTCGATAAGAGGTAAGGATGACAACAAAATTAGTTTTCTGTAAATTCTGCGGATATAGTGACGAGCCAGAAGAAATGAATCCGATTGACGATAGAACACAATTTGGTGACCTCGTTAATCCAGACACTAAATGGTATTGCGATGACTGTAGTACATTAGGTGAATATGCTAGGGTTAATTATGAACCCACAAACTGAAGTATTCGACCAAGCTACCGAACTTATATTTACAGGGAACGGTCAGCTAACAAAGGATAATCTCAGAAACGCTATTTATACGGTTATAACTAAAAATTATCACCAAACAACAACATTAACCCAACCGTGGGAAACCCTATCAGTTAATAAAACTGCTTTAAAAAATACTATGTACCTAACTACTAGATATTTACGTGATAAACGATATGATGTTCTCGTAGAGGATTATTTTTCAGAAGAAGATAATATCAAGGATGTTTTCGATAGAAGAGGGGAAAATAATGTGTAAGGATGATAAATCAAAAATAGCTGAAATGTTGAGGGCTATTGATAAGAAAAAGCTAGACCCACAATATTCAGACCCAGTTGATAGGCTTTATCAAAAAGGCTTAGAAGATGCGATGCAGATAATTATGAGGTTGAGAGGTTAATATGAAGAAATGCGTATTGAAATACTTTACATATGAGCAATTAAAAAGATTTAACCAATCTTCAATTAGAGCAAAAAGAAATAAAAACTTTAATTGGAATATATTAAAAAAAGAAATCAATCAAGATGATTTATTTCC
>CERL01116728.1_pt1 | contig 13994 bp, 10 predicted proteins | sample 530811 | NCBI WGS metagenome assembly CERL01 (sample SAMEA2620995, study PRJEB7988) | marine metagenome | isolation source: saline water (ENVO:00002010), including
CTCGAAAACGTAGCCCGTTTAAGAAAACAAGACATTATTTTCGCCATTTTGAAAGCACACGCTAAAAGCGGTGAAAATATTTATGGCGGCGGTGTATTAGAAATCTTACAAGATGGCTTTGGTTTCTTGAGATCATCTGAAGCCTCATATTTAGCCGGACCTGATGATATTTATGTATCTCCGAGTCAAATACGTCGATTCAGCATGCGTACTGGTGACTCAATTTCAGGCCTTATCCGTCCACCAAAAGATGGTGAACGTTACTTCGCACTGCTTAAAGTCAACGAAGTAAACTTCGACAAACCTGAAAACTCTCGCACTAAAATCCTTTTTGAAAACCTTACCCCACTCCACGCAAACGAACGTTTACGTATGGAACGTGGTAATGGTAGTACAGAAGATATCACTGCTCGTGTACTTGATTTAGCATCACCTATTGGTAAAGGCCAGCGCGCCCTAATCGTTGCACCGCCTAAAGCGGGTAAAACGATGCTACTGCAAAATATTGCGCAGTCAATCAGCTACAACCAACCAGACTGTGAGCTAATGGTGCTTCTAATTGACGAACGTCCTGAAGAAGTAACTGAGATGCAGCGTCTTGTTAAGGGTGAAGTTATTGCTTCAACATTTGATGAGCCAGCAAGCCGTCACGTTCAAGTAGCCGAAATGGTAATTGAAAAAGCGAAGCGTCTTGTTGAGCACAAAAAAGATGTGGTTATCTTATTAGACTCAATTACGCGACTTGCTCGTGCATACAATACGGTTATTCCTTCATCTGGCAAGGTATTAACAGGTGGTGTGGATGCTAACGCATTACACAAACCAAAGCGTTTCTTCGGTGCAGCACGTAATGTAGAAGAAGGCGGTAGCTTAACGATTATCGCAACAGCGCTTATTGATACAGGCTCTAAAATGGATGAAGTAATCTACGAAGAGTTCAAAGGCACAGGTAACATGGAACTACACTTAAATCGTAAGATTGCTGAAAAGCGTGTATTCCCTGCGATCGACTTTAACCGTTCAGGTACCCGTCGCGAAGAGTTACTGACTAAGCCAGATGAACTACAGAAAATGTGGATCTTACGTAAGATTGTTCATGAGATGTCAGAAATTGATGCAATGGAGTTCTTAATTGATAAGCTTTCTATGAGCAAAACCAATGATGAATTCTTCGATTCGATGAAGCGTCAATAAGCAGCTTTCAAAATCAAAAAAAATGCCTGTTTTATACAGGCATTTTTTTTACTTAAAAGTACGGTTGAATCGCTATTCAACTATAAATAACTCCGTAATATAGTTGGTATTTAGTTGGGTTTTGTTCTATAAGTTATAGGATTAAAAGGTAAGGATTTTTCAATGACCCGCATTAAAGTAGCAGTCGCTCTCTTTGTCATCAGCTTACTAAGTAGTATTGCTAGTTTTATTATTTTTGAACTATCAATTGTCGCGATGGCAGTAATCGGCTTAACGGTCATTGTTCCTTGGCTTATTTTAATTACCTTTATTTATTTAAAAGACGCGCAGCAACAAGATCACTTAAGTTATTTTGTTTCTAATATCACTTCTGACCAGGGTATCGACTTTACTTTTCGTTTTGATGAAAACGACAATAAATTGCCTGAAGCCTGCCACATATTAAACGCGAGTTTAACTATGGTCGAGCATATGTTAGGAGAGATATATGCGTCATCTGCACGCTTATTACCTATGGCTGATGCGTTACGTGACACCTATGCATCAATGACCCAAAAAGCAACAATTCAAGATGCGCATGGTGTTGATTTAGCAGAGACAATAAAGCGAACGATTGAAGTATCGAAAGAGCTTGACCGTAGCCTTGAAGAAATATTTCACTCTGTCTCTGATGCAACAAAGTCTGTGCAACAAACTCGACTTGATGCCGACAAAAGCCAAGCTAGCCTTATGAAATTGGCCGACAATATCAACCAAACTAGCGAACAAATTATTTTACTTAAACAAGATAGTGATGCAATTGGCTCTGTAATTGATGTGATTAACAGTATAGCTGAACAAACAAATCTGCTAGCTCTCAATGCCGCAATTGAGGCTGCACGTGCTGGTGAGCAAGGGAGAGGGTTTGCCGTTGTAGCTGATGAAGTACGAAACTTAGCAGCACGCACCAGTAAATCAACCCAAGAAGTTCGTGAGATGGTTGCGAAAATTCAACACAGTACAGAAAAAGCCAACCAATTGATGCAAACAGCATTAAAAGAAACACAGCGTACTGTTGAACTATCAGAAGCATCAACCAAAGAAACGAATAAAATAGAGCAGGCTATGTTAGCAATTAACGCGTTTTCTGAGAGCGTGCATGAACAGGTTGCCTTACAAAGCCAAATGTCAGATGAAGCACAAATGAGTATTGATGCTATGGTTGAGCTAAATTCTGACGCATTATCAAGTTCACAAATACAAGCTGTCTCAAGCAAAGATTTAGTGCGTCTAGCGCATGTTATTGATGATAAACTTTCAATGTTTAAGATCACACACCCAGAAACAAGTAGTGAACAACGTATCGATCGCTCTCGCTATGAAACAACTCAAAATAATGATTCAGAACAAGCTCAAGATGGTGATGTAGAGCTATTCTGATCAGCTAATGCACTGTTGAGTTGCTCAAGTAAACGATCAACTAAATTTGTTAATTCTGAGAGTTGGTTATTTTTTAAAGCTGACTCTAAGGCAAAGGCACTTTTAGCGATATGTTCCATAGCAAACATTTTAGCTGCTCCGCCAATACGATGTGCATCTTGCTGAAGATTAAATAAATCATATTCAGCCAAATGCAATTGAATAAGCGACGCTTCTTGGTTAAAACTTTGAATAAAGCTAGTTACTAAATCACTAATATCGTGACTTGCTTTTGTGCTTTCTGCGGTATTTTTACAATGCTTGGCAAGCTGCGTAAAAAAGACATTTTTGTCGATAGGTTTAGCAAGATACCCTGTAAAACCGGCCTGCAAGTACGCTTCTATTTCATGGCTTATCGCATTAGCAGTTAAGGCGTAAATTGGTTGGGTAAAGCCCGACTCTTTCAATAACTTAAGGGCACTTAACCCGTCTAAAACTGGCATCTGAATATCAAGAAGCACTACATCTGGAAACTCTATTAAACATTGCTCAACCGCTTTTGCACCGTTATCAACAGCAATTACATCTAACCCCATTGACTCTAAATAACGGCGAATTAAACGACGGTTATCGGCATGATCTTCTGCAATCAATACCTTTCCAGATAATCCTTTTAGTGATTGCGGTAAGTCACTTCCGTATTTGCTATTGGCATCAGTTTGACTGGGTTCATGTTCTTTACATGGCAAATAGAATGCAAACACGCTACCTTTATTGATTTCGCTCTCGACACTAATATAGCCGCCCATCATGATTGCGAGTTGTTGTGATAAGCTAAGCCCTAGCCCCGTACCACCAAATCGTCGACTAATGCTATTGTCTCCTTGACTGAAGCACTCAAAAATAAGTTTCAGCTGGCTAGCATCCATGCCAATCCCCGTATCACTTACCTGAAAGCAAATACCTTGTTGCGTCTGTGTGACCTGCAGCTCGACTTCACCTTGATGGGTAAACTTAATGGCATTCGCACATAAGTTGATCAAAATTTGTTTTACCCGCGTAAAGTCTAACCGAGTAATAAACTGCTCACCTAATTGGTTATGAAATGCAAATTTCAGCCCTTTCGCTTTTGCTTGCCCACTTAGCATTGAATGAACATCATTTAATAAGCAAACTAAATCACCTTCTTTTAAACTCAACTCAAGTTTATTCGCCTCAATTTTACTAATATCAAGCACATCATTTATGAGGTCTTTTAAGTGTTCACTTTGTTTATGAATAACAGCAAGTTCATCATTGAGTTGCTCTGGTTTATAAAAACCATTCATTAGGGTATCTGTTTGTCCCAAAATAGCCGTTAATGGTGTGCGGATCTCATGGCTAATATTAGCTAAAAATTGACTTTTAATTTCATTTGCACTGCGCAGCTTTTCTGCGGTTTCTTCAAGCTCATTGGTGCGCTTTGCAACCATCAATGAAAGTTGCTCTTTCGCTCCTTTTTCGATCATACGTCGATAAATGGTGATGCCCGTCACGACCAGCATAATAAATAAAATAAACAGCATGATGGCAAGTTGTCTCTGCTTTGACATTTCAAGCTCTTGCACTCGCTGTTTTTGTTTTAAATCAATAATTTCCTGAGTCAACTGACTGGCATTAATTCGACTGTGAAGCTCACCTAGGGATCTTAGAAGTCGCTCATTGTTTGCGGCCTTTAAGGTTCGAACGAATTGATCAAAATGAGCTACCGCACCGGTGAAATCTCCTTGGCCTGCTTTGATCAATGCATGCATTCCAATGCCATCCTGCACTCTCAGATCATCTTTATATTTTTTGGCCATCTCAATTGAGGTGGTCAGTGTTACTTCCGCTTGTGTTAGCTTACCTTGTAAGAGCTCAATTTTAGCTCTTGATAATAATCCCGCGAGCTCTAACGTTTTGTTATTTATTTGTTCTGCAAACTCGATGGCTTTATCAGCATGGCTTAGAGCCAGTTCTAAATCACCTGTTCGTAAGTAAACGTTAGCAATATTGACGTGACGAGAGGATAAGTAATAGGCATCATGTGTTTTTTGATAATACCGTAATGCACGCTGATAATAATGTAATGATAATTGATATTGTCCAAGCTCAGAGTAAGCAACGCCCATATTACCATATGACTGAGCAACACCTTCTTCATCACCTAATTTCTCGAATATCTTTAGCGTTTCTCTATACATATCTAAAGCAATATCGTAACTCGATAAGCGAATATAAAGACCCGCTATGTTATGCAAAATATCAGCTTTATCTTGCGCGCTACCATACTTTTCGTAGATAGATTTAGCGCGCGTGTAATAATCAAGTGCTTTGCTCATATCCCACATATCAAAATAAGCGAGACCTATATTACTCAGTAAGTTAGCCTCTGAAATAGGCGCATTCATTTTTTCGGCAACGCGTAAAGCACGTGTATAGGATTCGACAGCTTGTTGGATAAGACCTTGATAATAATAGCTAACGCCTTGCATTTTGATTGCGCGAAAATAACTGTCTGGTTGAGCTTCAAAAGAGGTCGACTTCTCAGCTAGTTGATAGTGTTTAAATGCTGCGGCAAATTCTTTATTTTCTAGAGCCGTATCTGCTAACTGCAATTGTATAGCCAGCTTTTCATCAGCACTAATAGTGGTATCTGCAAGTAATTGTGTCGCTAATTGCTGCTTTTCATCTAATTTTTGTGACTGATTAAATTGCTCTAGTAATGAATCTGAAGCATAACTAAACGTAGTCATCAGCACACTACAGCATACTAATGCCGAATGTATTAACCTGAGACTCAATAATGTGCGCATATGTTTATATCCCTAAATATCAACATAGACCGAGGAAAAAACTAAATCGTAGCTCGGCTAAATGCCTTCCTTGATGAAAATATAAACATAGTTTCAGTAAGGCAGCTGTGATAGCGTATATAGTTTTAGATTACATAAAGATTGGCCTGCTAACAATGCTTAACCCACTGATAGATGAGATTTTTTACCTCATTCTGAAACAGCCTATCTGGAAAGTCCATACGCTTGCGAGTGCACTTAATGATGCAGGACATCTTAGTGTTTTAGATAAGGACCCACAAAAAGATCTTTTTAAACGTAACTTCTTAGTTATGAATGCCTTATATCAACTCCAAATACAGGTTAGCCCTGAGCAACAATTGCACATAGCGGCCTTACATATTGAATTGATAAATAACAAGTGTGAAAAGGTGCTAGAAAATACTGATCCTTTGCGGGAGTATTATTTAGATTGGCAAAACTACGACACAACAAGTGATGAAATTGATGCGCTATTAAATGAGTTTTGGCAGCGCTTTGCTACATTCAACAGGCATACTGCTTCTGCAAATCTTACAAAAGAACAGCTTTTACAAATACAAAAAGCATGGCAGTTGCCCGCTAACTTTTCACTAAAAGAATTACAAAAGCGCTGGCGACAATTGGCTTTAAAACATCACCCAGACCGTCAAGGCTGTGCGATTCAGTTTAAAAAAATACAACGTGAGTATGAGCAGCTAAAAGCTAGCTGCTCGTAAACTTTAAACTTATCGACTTAAACGACGCGCACGAATCTTACGTTTTTTGATATTTCCTTCGGTCAATTTGCGAAGTGCTGGTTTGGCTGCTGTTCGCTCTACAGCGATAAAAGCCACGTTATCAAGTACATTAATTTTACCCACCTGATGACCTGCAATACCTTCTTTACCCGTTAAAGCACCTAAAATATCGCCAGCACGAATTTTTTGCTTCTTACCTGCATCGATCATGATGGTCGCCATCGTAGGCTTGTAGGCCGGCTTTTCAAGTAAGCTAAAAGGAGGTAGTGGCTCAGGGTTGAAGTCGCGTTCGTAATGATCACCGATTTGTGCCACTTTAAATTGCTCAGCCTCACCATAAATAGAACATGCAATGCCTTTTTTACCTGCTCGACCTGTTCGACCAACGCGGTGAACATGAGTTTGTGGATCATGTGCCAAGTGATAATTTACAACCATATCCATGTCGTTAATATCTAAGCCTCGTGCAGCAACATCCGTCGCCACCAAGATACACGCGCTTTTATTAGCAAAACGAATTAAAGTACGTTCACGTTCGCGTTGATCTAAATCACCGTGTAAAGCAACGGCACTAAAGCCTTCAGCGTATAGGTCATCACAAATTTGCTGTGTTTCAACCTTAGTATTACAAAAAACCACACAGCTTTCTGGCTGAAACTTCAAAAGCAACAGCTTCAGCGTATTAAAGCGCTGCTTGTTATTATCAAGCTTGTAAAAGTATTGTGTGATCGTGCTTTTTGTTTGCTCTTCTTCAACCTTAATCATTTCAGGGTTGCTTAAAACTCGCTCAGCAATCGCTGCTATTGATTTTGGATAAGTCGCACTAAACAACAAGGTTTGGCGTTGATTTGGAATACATTCAACAATGGCATCAAGGGTATCTTGAAAGCCCATATCAAGCATTTGGTCAGCTTCATCTAATACCAATGTTTCAACGTCATCTAAACGCAATGTGCCCTTACGAATATGATCATCAACACGACCTGGTGTGCCAACAATAATATGAGCGCCATGCTCTAGTGAACCAATCTGTGGACCAATAGATACACCACCGCATAAAGTTAAAACTTTAATATTATGAATGCCGCGAGCAAGCTTACGAACTTCTTCTGCAACTTGCTCTGCCAGTTCGCGGGTTGGACATAAAATAAGTGATTGAATGCGAAAACGTTTCACATTTAACTTAGCCAACACACCTAAGCTAAACGCGGCCGTTTTACCCGACCCTGTTTTTGCTTGAGCAATGATATCTTTGCCTTGCAAGATCACTGGTAAACTTTGCGCTTGTACCGGTGTCATTTGCGTATAACCTAAAGTCGATAAATTATCGGTTAACTCTTTCGGCAAAGCCAAAGATGAAAAAGCAGTAGCAGTCACAGTAATATTCCAAACTTGATAATTGAGGGACATCCTCGAAGATGCAGTGGATCATAGCAGAGAATGCATTGTTTCTCTAAACGAAAAGAGCTATCTACACACTTAATTCATATTTAGTTACAGTTTGCGGCTTCCTAACTCAGCGTGTTTGTTCTAATTTATTGAAAGCAACCTTCAGGAAGAAACTATGCTTTTATTTAACACCGCCGCTGCTGATGTTTTTTACAAAAAGCAAAAAACGTGTCCTCATTGTCATAGCGAGCACTTCTCACTGAGTAATCACAGTAAAGTACTGCGCTTTAGTATTTTGCCAATTATTCCATTATCAATTAATTATCAGCACCAATGCGATGCTTGTGGCTACACATCAGCTATATCTTGGTATTCTCTTCCACCCCTAGAGCTGGCTTCTTTCATAAAATATTTTATTGGCTTGGTATTAATAGTTTATATTTTAACGAAAGCAATACTTGGGATACATGAGCAAGCTGATAATGAAATTCGCTATCTGAATGAACCAAAAAAATTCGACACCTATTTTGTTTATTCCGACAAATTTACTGGTGAACCAAAACGTATAAATAACCTGAAAGTAGCCCAACTCGTTGAATTTGATGACAAGAGCATGACTTTTCGAGTTGCTAACTATACTTACAAGTACAATAAAGACATCGAGATTGCGATGCGTACCAGCATGCTAGTGCAAGATGATTACTTTTCTAGTAAAACCATGACCTTTACTAAACAGCAAGTAAAGCAGTTTTATGAAGACAACAGCATATACAAAATAATGCGACCAGAGCTATATAGCTTGTATGGTGGTTTTGTTATGCACCCCCCGAAACCTAAGCCTTTGTATGCAGGCGTTAAGCTTGATAAACATAACCAACAAGGCATCACCTATTTTAAAGATGGCCAGTTTAAGGAAGCACTAGAAAGCTTTACACTCTCTGCCAAAGGAGGTTATTCATGGGGTCAATTAAACTTGGGTCAGATGTATCGAGATGGCCAAGGTACAGAAATCAATAACGAAAAAGCAGCTTACTGGCTTAACAAAGCTACCTTACAAGGGAATCCGAAAGCGAAGATTGAACTCGCAGAGCTATGCTTGAGTTACGATTGTAGTAAACTGGACACTCAATAATCAATTATCCATAAACATCACTGAGAAGAAACCAAGCTAATAATATGACTCTCGCTATTTACTTTGCTTTTGTTATGTTATAACATTTTTACTTGGCGCAGTATTTATATTATTTTGTTGGTTTTATAAATTCGTGTTAGCAAAAGCAGAGTCACTCTCCCTACTCTGTTTTAAATTGCAACTGGGCTGTATTACTTAGTGAACGAATCGTCTTTTGAGTTTGTATAACTTGAAGGAAGACCTTGCACACTAGCACGCTTACGTTCCCGTGCTAAATCCTTGCCGGCGAGGTTTCTCGCCGGCATTTTTTATTTAAAGTTTTAAATGATCATTTAAGAATGCCAATACTTTTTTATAGTAAAGAGTACGGTGCTCTTCTTTATAAAAGCCATGACCTTCATCATCTAATAGTTCATAAATATAAGGATGATTCTCTTTCTTTAAAGCCGAAATTAACGACTCAGCTTGCTCTATAGGCGCCCTTTTATCTTCGCCACCATGAACAATTAATACCGGGGCTTTCAACTTTTCTACATTGTAGCTAGGTGAAAAACGCTTTAACTCTTCTTCATCCTCACCTAATACTACTTCTAAGAAACGTTGCCCGCTATCACGTTCTGATACATCCCCTTCATCAAACATGAGTGGTAAATCATATACACCTACAACCCCAATCGCACACTGGAACATATCAGGTTCCAAGATCGCACTTTGTAACGCGGAATATCCACCAAAGCTGGCACCCATAATGCAAATGTTACTTTTATCAACAGTACCATTCGAAATAAGATATTTTACCCCATCAATGATATCGTATTGAATTTCCCGCCCCCACTTGCGATGACCGGCACGTTCAAAATTTCGTCCAAAACCACCTGAACCACGAAAGTTAACCTTGAGTACAGCTATTCCTCTACTCGCAAGCAGCTGAGCTGTTGAATCATATCCCCACCAATCTCTAGGACCATGAGGACCACCATGCGGCATTACTACTAATGGTAAGTTTTTTTCTTCAGCATTATTCGGAATAGTTAAGTAACCGTAGATAGCTAGTCCATCACGTGCTGTAAAATTGATAGGCTTTGTAATCGCCATTTGACTAGGTTTAATCCAACTTCTCGATGAGAATAGAAAACCGAGATTATTCGTTTTTGCATCAAATAAATAATAACTGCCTGGGTTAGTATCACTTGAAGCAAAAATGACGCTCTTATCACCATTTACGGTACTGCTAACTAATTGAACCTGCTGACCTTCAAGTACTTTCAAAAGAGCTTTTAGCTGCTGACTTTTCTTAGAGTTATTACCAACAAATGAGTAGGTTGGATAGCCTAATTCATGCTCGACAGCAAAAAGCTCTTTTGAGACTTCATCCACCCATACTTGCTTGGGTGAAACACTCTTTTCTTTGTGAATTAGATCAAATTGTTTAGTTTTAAGATTTAATTTATAAAGCCCTTTAGCTTCTCCATTAACAGAAGCCGTCACATAAGCAGATTCATCTGTGCTATCAAAAGCATGCAATCCAACATCACTATATGAAATATCCTTTAAATTAAGCTCTTCCCACTCACCACCTGATTTAGGGCGAATATATATTTTTGGATTAATATAGTCATCCGTCGAAGCAGATACTCTTACGTTACCTTCATGATCAGTCAGAAAACTAGCCATCCTTGAAGGTGAACGTGTGATCCTTTTTCTTGACCCTCGATAGACATCTACTTCATATACAATTGTGTGAGGCTCATTTGCAGCTGTCCATGGAATGGTTAAAACCAACATTTTACGCTTATTTTCTACCAATGGATCAAGCACATAAGAGGTTCCTAATACAGGAGTTGCCTTTTTAATTCTCGTCCCAGTTTGCCTTTCTCCTTGATAACCAACCAAGTACTCCCCTTGGCTGCCATCTGCGTTTACACCAAACAACTCACCATGGTATTCAGGATGATCTTTCCAACCTTTGAGGTACTCTTTAGCTAATACAATACGCTCTTCATTCACCCAGTAATAGTTACCGACTTGAGCATTGCCAGGAAAATGGATGGCATGAAGCACTTTAAATGTATCTGTATCCAGTATCATTAATGCATTCTTGCCTTCAGGTTGTGTGATTACTGCTAAATACTTACCGGTAGGAGAAATTTTAACACCTGTGAATTCACTTGCTTTACTAAAGTTTTGAATATCAAGTAATTCAGGTTTGGCATTAGTAGTGAAGCTAAGTAGCAAACAAGAAATAACGATTATTAATCTGCTCATAAAATTCCTTTTATATTTTAATTGTTAATAAAGATACTAAAAAGTTAACAATGGGTACACCCTCAACGCGTAGCTACTTTGAAATTTTCTTGAAAAGACTAACGAATATGACAATCACAACCCCTGCAACAACTCCCAACAAACCATCAAAAATAACCGGCGAAACCAGCTCACCCGTTTTACCAAGTAAACCCGTTACAAACTCAGTACTCCCCTGCTGGGCGTGATGTAAAAGAGGGATACCATGTACCAATATGCCACCGCCAACTAAGAACATAGCAACCGTTCCTGCAAAGGCTAAAAAGCGCATTAACTTAGGTGCCGCAGCAAGTAAAAACTTACCCACTAGCTCTTTAAATTTACCGCCACTTTGCTGCGCTTTTTGCAGTAAATACAAACCAGCATCATCAAGTTTGACAATGCCTGCAACCAACCCATACACGCCAATGGTCATAATAATTGCAATTACACTGAGCACTAAAGCTTGATTTACCAGCGTTGCACCAGCAACCGTGCCTAATGTTATAACGATAATTTCTGCAGAGAGGATAAAATCAGTACGGATAGCGCCTTTAACTTTTTGCTTTTCGTATTCTTGCAAGTCTTGCTGCTCAACCAGTTGCTCACCTTCGTGACTATCGTGACCAAACAGTTTTTCGATAATTTTCTCAGCTCCTTCGAAGCACAAAAATAGCCCACCAATCATTAATAAAGGAGTAATAAGCCAAGGCAACCAAACACTAATAAACAAAGCTGCTGGCACTAATATGGCCTTATTAATGAATGAGCCTTTTGCTACCGCCCAAACCACTGGTAATTCTCTATCAGCAGTTACCCCTGTCACTTGCTGGGCATTAAGAGCTAGATCATCACCTAACACCCCTGCTGTTTTTTTTGTTGCGACTTTACTCATAGTCGCAATATCGTCTAAAAGAGTTGTAATATCATCAAGTAAGGTTAATAAATTAGTGCCAGCCATGGTGGTTCCTTGCCCATTAAGTACACTGTCAACATAACTTATCCAGCCATTTTCACCAACGGTTAATTTTTCTTTGTTAGGCTTAGAGTTCATTCAAAAACAGGGGTGTTTCCATGAACAAACAACTTCTCTCAGGGCTCGCTTTAGTCACTTTGTGCGCGTGTGCTGAGCAAGTCACGGCAAACAACTATCTATGTGATAATGGCTTAACTGCGAGTATTGTTGATAATAATGAAGACGAAGCAACGCTTTCATTCGTCGATAATACTTACACTTTATATCGAGAAGTCAGTGGTTCAGGCGTAAAGTACAGCGATGATCATGTGTTGTTTTGGTCTAAAGGCGACGAAGCCATGCTTATTTTGAAAGGAAAAAAATATCATTGTCAGCTTAAGCAAAGCTAACCAAACTGTCGCGGCTAAATTCGCTTAATTAATGGTTTTGAGTATAATAGCGACAATTTATTTAGCGTTTAAGCGACCAGAATGAAATACAAAGATCTTCGCGAATTTATCGAGCTACTAGAACAAAAAGGTGAACTTAAACGGATCAAACAAGAAATCGATCCCTACCTTGAAATGACCGAAATTGCTGACCGTACATTGCGTGCAGAAGGCCCTGCTCTGCTATTCGAAAATCCTAAGGGTCACTCTATTCCTGTACTTGCTAACCTATTCGGTACGCCAAAGCGAGTAGCAATGGGAATGGGTCAAGATGATGTCAGTGAGCTGCGCGAAGTCGGTAAGCTATTAGCCTTTTTAAAAGAGCCTGAGCCACCTAAAGGCATTAAAGAGGCACTAGGCCAAATCCCGGTATTCAAACAAGTGTTGAATATGCCCGCTAAAGAAGTAAAAAAAGCACCATGTCAGCAAGTCATACTTGAAGGTGATGATGTCGACTTAACCAAGTTGCCTATCCAACATTGCTGGCCAGGTGATGCAGCACCTTTGATAACATGGGGCTTAACGGTTACCAGAGGGCCTTATAAAAAGCGCCAAAACTTAGGTATTTACCGTCAGCAGCTACTGGGTAAAAACAAAATTATTATGCGTTGGTTATCGCACCGTGGTGGCGCATTAGATTTTCGTGAATGGTGTAAAGAGCACCCAGGCGAACCCTATCCTGTATCGGTCGCATTAGGGGCAGACCCTGCAACAATACTAGGCGCTGTAACGCCAGTACCTGACACCCTAAGCGAATACGCGTTTGCAGGCTTATTACGCGGTAGTAAAACAGAAGTTGTTAAGTCGATTTCAAATGACCTACAAGTGCCTGCTACCGCTGAGTTCGTACTTGAAGGCCATATTATGCCGGGTGAAACAGCCCCTGAAGGCCCATATGGCGATCACACAGGTTACTACAATGAAGTAGACGAGTTTCCGGTCATGACGGTGACTCACATCACGCATCGTGAAAACCCGATTTATCACAGTACCTACACAGGCCGTCCACCAGATGAGCCGGCGGTACTCGGGGTTGCCTTAAACGAAGTGTTCGTGCCAATTCTGCAAAAACAATTTCCTGAAATTGTAGATTTTTATCTGCCACCTGAAGGGTGTTCATACCGAATGGCGGTGGTCACGATGAAAAAACAATACCCGGGTCATGCCAAGCGTGTGATGATGGGGGTATGGTCTTTCTTACGTCAATTTATGTATACCAAGTTCGTGATTGTTTGCGATGACGATGTAAACGCACGCGACTGGAACGACGTAATTTGGGCAATCACTACGCGTATGGATCCTGCGCGCGATACAACGTTAATCGAAAACACACCGATTGATTATTTAGACTTTGCATCGCCAGTTTCTGGTCTTGGCTCAAAAATGGGCATGGATGCAACCAATAAATGGCCTGGTGAAACAGATCGTGAATGGGGTGAGCCCATTGTCATGGATCCAAAAATCAAAGAACGAGTTGATGAATTATGGGACAGCTTAGATATTCTCTAAGCTGTGTCTATGTTAAACTGCTCAAAATTTAACGGTTATGAGTGCAATTCATAACCGAATTTGCTTCTGTGCTTATAAAGGTAAACTATGCAA
>CERL01034080.1_pt1 | contig 13889 bp, 9 predicted proteins | sample 530811 | NCBI WGS metagenome assembly CERL01 (sample SAMEA2620995, study PRJEB7988) | marine metagenome | isolation source: saline water (ENVO:00002010), including
GGCGTTTTAAACAACGACATGATTGGTAATTCAACCGGCATTAATGGGGTAACAGATAACACAACTGCACGTATCTTCTCTGAAGGTACTCGTGTTATCGAAACCAAAGAGCAAGCCCATAAACGCCGTTTTACCGGTGGTGAGGTTGATTCTGCAAGTCGTAACCTTGCGCGTTACATAGATACAATCGCAGACCGCTATATTGAAAACCTAGATACTATGCTGGTATATCGCCTCGATCGTTTTGGCCGAGGAGGGCATCATCGTCCATTTAACGATGTAGGCTTTGCAGCTGTGCGTATTATGGAAACCAACGAAAATTATAACCAACAACACCAAGACTTACGTACTGAAAATGGTATTACCTACGGTGACACCATTGATCATGTTGATTTTGCCTATGCAGCGAAATTAACGTCACTAAATGCAGTGACGATGGCATCAATGGCATGGGCGCCTGCACCACCAACAGGGGTCAGTATTTCAGGTGCTGTAAAGCCAAGTACAACCTTAGCGTGGCATGAAAGTGATGACCCAACTGTGGTTAGTTATAAAATCTATTGGCGTTATACCAGTGAGCCACAATGGCAATTTAGTCGTGATGTTGGCAAAGTCACCGAAGCAACACTGAAAAATATTGTTATCGATAACTACTATTTTGGTGTTGCTGCTGTGAACAAAGATGGAATTGAATCACCGGTTGTATTTCCTGGTGATGTTGGTGCATTTGAATGGCCAGACAAGTCACCTAAATAGCAATCGTTAAGTCATAGCGGACACCACCTAGTTCGCTATGGGCTGCCGTAATACGCCAATTATGGGCTTCGACAATTTGTTTTACTATCGCAAGCCCAATCCCTGATCCTGATTGCTTAACTGTATTTAAGTCAGGCACTCTATAAAGGTGGTCAAAAATCTTTGTTAAACTTTCATCGCTCACGCCAGGGGCTGAATCTTCATAGCGGATCAATAGCTGTGTTTGGCTTTGGCTAATCGTTAAATTAATCTTACCGGGCTGATGCGTGTACTTAAGCGAATTACTGATTAAGTTTGCAAATAACTGTGAAAGCCTTGTTGCATCACACTCTAATGTTAATTCATCCGCTATGTTTTGTGTGAATCCCACTTCAAATTGATCCAGCTGGATCACTATATCTGCGTGTAAACTTTGGAAATATTCAGCAGCATTAATTGCTGTTAGCTTGAGCTGAAAACTACTTTGTTCTAAAAGAGAGATTTTATTTAAATCAGCAACTAAGGTCGCCATGTCGGTGATTTTTTGGTTGAGCTTTTCGTAGGTAAGCTCATTAAATTGAGTAAGACCAGCTTGAAGAGTTTCAAGGTGTAAGCGCAACCCAGTTAATGGACCACTTAGTTCGTGGGCAACTTGTGATAATAACTTACTACGTTGGCTGATTTGTTTATCTAGATAATTCCGGCGTTGTTCAATCAGTTGTTTTCTTTGTTTTACTCTTAATAATGCGATGCCCATTACAGCTAAAAGCAAGCTAAATAATAAAATGCTGTATAAGATTGTTTGACGCTGTGAGGCTATGGCTTGGCTTTTTTCATGGTCTTGCAGTTTTAAATTTTGAATGGCCAAATCTCGGTCGCGAATAGCAATTGAGTTTTGTAACTCTGCTAAACGTTGATTGTAGTTGTTATGGGCAAAGTTTTTTTCAAGCTCCGTGATAGTGCGTTGATACGACAATGCTTGTTGATAATCAGCTTGCTGTTGTGCAACTGTAATTAGATGTTCAAGGGCAAGGATCTGCTTTTGCAGCCTATTTTTTTGATTACTTAATTGAAAGGCTTGCTGTGCATAATGTTTAGCTTGTTTAAGCTCAGTCGAGCCAATGTATAGTTTTGCTAATGTCAGTAACACATCAGTATATAAGTGATCGTCTTCTTTCAGTTCAGTGATTACTTGTTTTTCAATTGCTAATGCTTGATCAGCTTTATCAATTTCAAGCAAATTTATTGCAATATTATGCTTAGCCCAAGCGGTATTTCTTGTGCTGTTATAACTAGCAAATACTTGCTGAGCATCTTGTGCGTATTCAAGTGCTTTAGTGTAATTGTGTAGCCCATATTCGCATTGTGATAACTTAACTAAGCTATGTCCGATATCTGAAAGTGACCCCGTTTGTCTATCAAAACTAAGCGCTGTAATAAACTCGCTCTTTGCTTTTTCGTATTGGCCTAAATCTAAATAACTTTGAGCAATCGAATAGGTTATGCCTGCTTGTAATGAAATAGACGGTGACATCTGCTGAACTAGCTCACGGCGTTTTAGTTTATACTCCAGAGCAAGCGTTAACCTGTCTAACTGCTCAAGATTACGTGAGTAACCATGGTAGAGCATTTCTTTTTGCTTTAAGGTTAATTCGCGATTGTTGTCGTGAATATAAACCTCAAGCAAGTTCAAGGCGGCTTGATACTCACCAGCATTATGATAGGCACTGACAAGGCTCGCCACGGCGTCAATTTCATAATCGCTAAGTTGCAAACGCTGAAATAGCGCGACATTTTGTTGAGATAACGAAATTGCGGTTTCTAAGTCACTTTTTCTGTAGGCCAGTCGTGCTTTAGCAAGATACAACTCGCTGTATATAGGGGAGTCGTTTTTGTATTTTGGGCCTGCTTCAAGCTCATCTATTATTGTTTGCGCCTGCTGAAACTGCCCCAGCTGTATATGAACGTGAATTAATCTAACGTTAAAACTGATTCTTTCTGCAAGGCTTGCAGATTCTAAAAGTTGTTTATCGATACTTAATAAATACTCATATCGTTTTTGGTAATCACTGATTGCTCTGGCTTCGTCAATATGGTTTTGCAATGATGATGCAAAAGCACAGTTCATTGATAAGGCAAAATACAGAAAAACAGCGGCTTTAAGTTTCATAGTCGGGTTTATTATTTTTTTAAATCCCAACTAGTCTAGCATGTCATACTTTTAAATGGGAATGATTTGCTTTTATAGCTAAAAGGAATTGCATTATGCAATTATTCTTCTCGCAACTTGCGAATATTATTGGCTAGATTTTTATAACGCATTGTTAAAAGGCAATTTATTTTTTGGAATGGTTGCTGCTTAAAGTAATTACACACCCAAAGGAGAGTGTAATTATGAAAATTAACATACTCATTTACTTAACAGCGGCACTTGCTAACGGCTTGGTAAGTGCAGCACCATTTGAGCAGTGTCCAAGTAAAGCATTTTTAATTCAGGGTTCGCCCGCACAGATGTATGGTGTTGATTTAGTATCTGCGAAAACGACAGTGCTTGCAGCAGCAATGGATTTTGCAAGCGAAGCTAATAACGACAGTGTTAATGCGGTGGGGTTTAATTACCAAGACCAATATATGTATGGTTTTAGTAAGCAAGCCCCTAAAAGTGTGGTACGCATAAATAACCAATACATGTTAGAGCGTTTAAATGTAAGCGGCTTACCAGATACGAACTTTTATGTGGGTGATATTTTAGTTGATGAGCAGCAAAACAAGGCTGTGTATTACTTATATCATCCACGCTTTGGCCTTTACGCCATTAATTTAACAGAACAAAATGAACAATACCAAGCTGAATTAATTCCAGGCTCTGCTAACTGGAATCTCTCTATTTATGACTTTGCATTTCACCCGCACAGTACTCTTCTTTACGCTGTTGAATCAAACGGCGACTTATATGAGATCAACGTTGAAAATGGTGGCCCTGTTTTTATTACAAATCTCGATATTGCAGGTGATACAGGCGCCAATGGCGCAGCTTACTTTGATTTGCAAGGGCAGTTTTATTTTAGTAACAATCGAAGCGGTAAAGTCCATAGGGTTAATTTAAACATCAGCCCTGTGTCGGGTTATACACCAACTGCGTCTGTGTTTACTTTGGGCCCTACATCTAACCAAAATGATGGGGCACGTTGTGCTATAGCAGAGGTAAAAGTTACAGATAACTCGATTGATTTTGGTGATGCGCCTAGACCTTATCAAACAACGTTAGAAGATAGCGGTGCAAGACACTTGTTCGATCCTAATGAAGACCAATCTAACCTTGTTTATCTCGGCGCAAGTGTTGATGGAGAAAACCTAAACACTGTCAGTGATCTTCTCCAGTCATCAGTAGATAGCTCTGACGATGGGGTCAAGTTTGTGACTGATTTTGTTGCCGGCTCAACAAGCCAAATTATTGTCACATCACCAAATGATAATGGCTATTTATATGCTTGGTTTGATTGGGACCAAAATTACCAGTTTGATGCAGACGAAATCACAGTGAGTAAATATCGCCTTAATCAAGGGGATAACAGTGTTCTTGTTGATGTACCAAGTAATGCTGTTATGGGGGCAACATGGGCACGTTTTCGGGTCACAGACGGTAGCGAAGCAAATCCAATAACTGCAACAGGTGGGGTTACAGGCGGAGAAGTTGAAGACTATCCCATTAATACCTACGGTAGTCTTGCTTACCCAAGTGAGAATGGCTGGGTAACTCTGGCTTATGAAGACCAATGGCCCTTCGCTGGTGATTATGACTTTAATGATTTGGTTATGAATTACCGTACAAAGTTGATTGATAAAGATGGACAAGCGCTTGGTTATAAAATTGAAGGAGATCTTGTAGGAATAGGTGCTACTTTTCATAACGGGTTTGCAGTTCGCCTTTATCAATCTAGCGCCAGTGGTACAAACAAACGCATTTTACGCAGTCAAATAGACCAAGCATCAATCAGTTTAATCATTAATGGCGAACAGCAAACACATACGATCCTTGAAGAAGGAACAGAAGACGCAATTTTTATTGTGATGCCAGACACATGGGCCTATGCAAGTAAAGACTCTAGCTGTAGTTTTTTCAGAACAGAAGCGGGTTGTAACATTAATAATAAAGTTAGCTTCACTTTAAGTGTGTCATTAAATACTTATATAGCGAGTGTTGATGCACCTAAATATACACTGGACCCATTTATTTTTGCGGCAGAAGGTCATTACCACGGTACTTTTTTAGATGGCTTGAATCCTCGCGGATGGGAAGTGCATATTAAAAACCAACCGCCGACAGAAAAATTTAATCAAAGCTTGTTTTCTTTAGTAGGCAGTGATGATGCAACTAATACTCAGTTTGGGTATTACTTCCAAACGCCATCTGGATTACCTTGGGCCATTGAAGTGGGGTCGTCATGGGCGCACCCAAAAGAAAGTGTTGATATAACCCAAGCCTATAGTGAGTTCCAAACATTTGCTGAATCTGATGGCAGAGAAAGTCCAATGTGGTTTAACAATGCAACAACATCTAAAGTGATTTCGGGAGCACAGTAGCCATGAAACATCTATTAATTACAATGATTTGTTTAATTCTTACAGCGTGTGGTGGTGGCGGTGAAGGTGATGCTGTAAATGAAAACTCAAATACTTTGGCAACATCGGCAACAACCGCCACTACAGAGAACGAAACAGCAACTGAAACAACAGTACAAACGGATACAATGACTGATTTAACTATTTCTCCAACGTTTGATTTGTCTAGTAAGGTGTTACTTTATGTTGATGTTGATATAAATATGGGCAATCCACGTGCGTATATAAATATCTGCCTTAAAGGTGAGGATAACAAAGCGGATTACTCCGAATGTTTGTTACGCTCTTCACTTGTCGAGAGTAAGTTGAATTCGGATATTATGCTTGCAAACTCAGCGGTTGAGCTAGTGGCTGAGATATGGTTTTACGATGGCCAGCATGAACCAATGCGCTATTTTTGGCACTTTGATGCTTCGCAAGAGTCTCAACGGTTTGCGATTCGTTAAACTAAGTGATCGTTTAAGGCTGTTTAGAAGTTTAATAGTAATTAGGCGAATACAATATTTTCAATAGCTTGAGGAGTTAATATGCAATATCTACAAGATGTACTTAACCAAGTAAAGGAAGCAAATGCAAACGAACCTGAGTTTTTCCAAGCTGTTGAAGAGGTATTTCACTCGCTAGAACAGGTTGTGCAAGACGGGTCCGATTTTCAAAAACAGGCAATATTAGAGCGATTAGTTGAACCTGAAAGGCAAATTATTTTTCGAGTACCTTGGCATGATGATAAGGGCAATCTTAGAGTAAACCGTGGGTATCGAGTCGAATTTAGTTCATCACTTGGCCCCTACAAAGGCGGTTTGCGATTCCATCCAAGCGTGAATCTAAGTGTCATTAAGTTCTTAGGTTTTGAGCAAGTTCTTAAAAATGCACTAACAGGGTTACCTTTAGGTGGAGCGAAGGGCGGCTCAGACTTTGATCCTAAAGGTAAAAGCGACAATGAGATCATGCGCTTTTGTCAGTCATTTATGACTGAGCTTTACCGTCACATTGGCGAAAATACAGATGTACCAGCCGGTGATATCGGGGTTGCTGGTCGGGAGATTGGTTACTTATTTGGCCAGTACAAACGAATCACCAATCAGTTTCAAGGTGTGCTGACAGGCAAACCCGAAATAATGGCGGGATCTGCTTTGCGAACAGAAGCGACTGGTTACGGAGTAGCGTATTTTTTAAGTGCTATGCTTGATGCCAAAAATGACTCATTACGTGGTAAACGTTGTTTAGTATCAGGCGCTGGTAATGTGGCGCTCTATTTAATGGAAAAACTAGCGCAGCATGACGCGGTTGTGCTTACCTGTAGTGATTCGCAAGGCACCCTATACTGCAAAGATGGATTAGATGTTGAGTTAGTCAAACACCTAAAACAAGAAGAAGGTGCGAAGCTTCGTGATTATTTAAATGAACACCCAGATGCTGAATTTACCCCTGTAAATCAGTACCCGAGTGATGCCCATCAAGTGTGGCAATATGAGGCTGATATTGCTTTACCATGTGCAACACAGAACGAAATAACTCAAAAGGATGCAAAAGCACTTGTTTCAAACGGCTGTATGACCGTGTGTGAGGGCGCTAACATGCCAACGACTGCAGACGCACTTGCTGTCTTTAAAGAGCATGATGTTTACCTAGGGCCGAGTAAGGCTGCAAACGCTGGTGGAGTTGCGACCAGCCAATTTGAAATGGCTCAGAATGCCAGTATGCAGAAATGGCGCCCACAGCAGGTCGATGAAAAACTTCAACAAGTTATGAAAGAAATTTTTGATCGAGTATCATCAACTGCAAAACAATACGAGCATGAAGGTGATTTATTGTTAGGGGCTAATGTTTCAGGGTTTGAACGTGTTTCACAGGCTATGATCAAACAAGGCGCTGTTTGATATCACACACTGCTAGCGCAAACCTTAAAATAGTTGACCATAACTCAACCAAATAGTGGATTGGGCGTTAGAGCTCAATAGAACTACAAATAAGTTAAATTGAATTAAACGAGTTAAAGCTCAGCATGGCTGAGCTTTAATACTGAATGCTTACGAAAATGCGTTTTCTTTAAGAAGCTCTTGCATTTGCTCGCGCATTTTAAATTTCTGCAATTTACCAGTTACAGTCATAGGGTATTCTTCAACGAAGCGAATGTGCTTTGGTACTTTAAAATAGGCCAGCTTATCTTGTAGGAAATCACGTATAGCATTTTCATCAAGCACTGCGTCATCTTTAGGTTGGATCCACGCACACACTTCTTCTCCATACTTTTCATCACTTATACCAAAAATAGCGGCATCTTGAATACCAGGGTAACTATAAAGCACTTCTTCTATTTCGCGAGGGTATATATTCTCACCGCCACGGATGATCATATCTTTAATACGACCAACAATAGCAACAAAGCCTTCTTCATCCATTACACCTAAATCACCGGAGTGTAACCAACCTTCGTTATCTATGGTGGCATTGGTTTTCTCTTCATCATTCCAATAACATCGCATAATGCCTGCACCACGGCTGCAAACTTCACCAGGAACACCGATTTGTTGAATATCCCCAACTTCATTAATAATTTTAACTTCTGTATGTGCTAGTGCACGCCCTACAGTCGTCACTTGCTTTTCAAGAGGTGAGTCAGTTTCAGTTACATTGTTGATAGGGCTACACTCAGTTTGACCATAGCCTATTACTACTTCTTGCATATGCATTAATGAGTGAACTTTACGCATCACTTGTTCTGGACATGTCGAACCGGCCATGACGCCTGTTCGTAAGCTTGAAAGGTCATAACTGCTAAACTCTTTTAGTTCAAGTTCAGCGATAAACATGGTAGGAACACCATGTAAACCCGTGCAGCGCTCTTTTTCTACCACCTCTAGGGTTGTTTTAGGGTCAAAAGAATCTCCTGGGAAAACAGCTGTAGCCCCTTTACTTATACAAACCAAGTTGCCTAGTACCATACCAAAGCAATGGTACAAGGGCACGGGGATACACAACTTATCATGATGAGTAAGCTTCATCGCTTCGGCCATTAAAAAGCCATTATTTAGAATGTTCTTATGGGATAAAGTGGCTCCCTTGGGGTTACCCGTGGTACCTGAAGTAAATTGAATATTGATATCCTGATCGCAATGCAAAGTGGCAGCGATAGCATCAAGCTCAAGTTTATGGGCTTCTGTAGGGCGTTCCATTACATCAGTAAAGCTATACATACCAGGAGAGTTTTTGTCGCCAATTCGAATAATATTTTTTAAATGCGGTAATTTTTTTAGGTTTAATCCATCTGCAGGTAAATGGCTTAATTCAGGTGCAAGTTCATTAAGCATTTCAATATAGTTACTAGACTTAAATTGACTTGCAGTGATCAACGTTGAACATTCCACACTATTTAACGCGTACTCTAATTCACTCGGACGGTAAGCGGGGTTAATACAGACCATAATGGCACCAATTTTCGCTGTTGCGAATTGGGTTAGACACCACTCAATATTATTTGGTGACCAAATACCAACTCTGTCTCCCGGTTTAACCCCTAATGATAATAACCCCATTGCTAATTGGTTAATTTGTTGTTGGTATTCTTTGTAGGTAAGACGAATATGTTGATGATGAACCACAATAGCAGGGTGGTCAGGGTGATTGTCGACAATATTATCAAGATACTGACCAATAGTCTGTTCGATTAAGGGTACATCGGTGCAACCTTTAAAATAGCTTTTCGAAAGTGGAAGATTATTGTTCGGTGTGTTCTTTGTCTGCATTGTTTTCTCCGTGTCCGGCTAGTTAGTTGTCATGGACTTGATGCAATGCGTAATGAGGTAATCAAAAACTTGATTCTCAAAACGTGCGTTCGTATCTAACTAAACACAGATTGTCGACAAAGAAAAGTTTTTTAAGACTAATGTATATGTTGGTTTATTATGAGTAATACTTAATGGGCAATAAAAAACGTGCCGTAGCACGTTTTATTGGAAGTTATTGTTCGTCTTGTTTGTAGGTTTTGCGCATAAGGTAAACGTAGGCGCTAATAAAAGCATTTTCTTGAAATTTCTTTAACCCAGTATCTTCGAAATCAATAGGAATTGGATTACGTTTAAGTTGCTCTTTAATTGTCGTTGCACTAAAAATTTGTACATCTAACTCGTCAATAAGCTGAATAGCAGTTTCCATTTTAAACCCTTTAGCACTGCCAGCAAATTTCCCTTTTGGTTGACGCTCTTTAATTGCAACAGAGTCAATTTGGTAATCTTGCATCAACTTCCTAAAATCAAACTGAAACTTACGCATTACTTCAGTGTCATTGCCATCACCTAAAGTGAAGCGTGTTTGTCTGACATCACGGATATCAAATACGTCATTGTCTTTGGTTAAAATACACAGTAGTACATCACTACCCGTAATTTCTACACCGCATGTTCTCATGGTCATTCTCTAAATAACTTAATTTGCGCAATTATAGCAAGTAACGTCATGAAAAACAGTTGCTTTAAAAATGAATTTTTATAGCAATTGCGCTGTGGTCACTGACACTGATGTCTTCAGTTGATTGTGTAGGGTTTAAATGCGCTGCATAGCTTTCATATTCCAGCAGTTTAACCTTAGACATCTGGCAGTCAGGATTAAAGTGAGCAGAGGCCAATATATAATCAAGTACATTCCCTTTACCATGAAAGTAATGACTAAACGGTTTTTCTTGTTGCTGATGAAATGCCGCACTGAACTCATAGCTATCTGTTAACCCAACAACGGGTTCATTGTGCTCAATGCAGGGTTCACAGCGGGTAGGGTGAAAGCCTTGTGTCATAAACGAAAGGGTTGGGCTGGTAAGTGAATCATTAAAATCCCCCATTACTAGCGTGGCGCATTGCTTTTCTCGTTGAGTTTTTAAGGCATCATAGTAAACAATCGATGCCTCTAGTGAACGAGATATCTGTGATTGCATAGCCCCAACTGTTTGGTGTAGTAGTTGTAAGAGTGGATCTTCAAGATTATGAATATTTAATATATGTGCCATAGACTGCACACGTTGTGATTTAAAATGCACAACATAACAGCATACATCGCCAAACTCAGGGAATGAAAACAAGCATTTTATTGGAGTACGGTTAAATTTAAATTCATTTTGATTATTTAAGTACTCAAGCATCTCTGGGCATGGGCTTAATGCTTCAGCTTTTTTAAATGGAAACTTACTGGCGATTGCAACAATTGGGTTAAATAAAACTTGTGGGTATAGGGCATCTTGAGAAGGAGAATCCACAGTTTTAAAATAGTCGTAGCCCGCTTCTTTGCACTGTACCTCTAAAGCATGAGCGCTAAACACTTCTTGAAAAGCAACAACATCGGCGTTTGTAGTTGATAAAAAGTTAGCGACAAATTGTTGTTTTTGTTGCCATTGAGTATTGTTGTAACGCTCGTGTAACTGATAAAAGGAATAGGGCGGCGCAGTATAATTTAGCAAGTTTAACGTAGCAAACTTGAGCGTATGCATGTGTGGCATTATGGTAACCTTCGAAGTACAGACCTCCTAATTATGAAATGAGTTAAGTAATTGTCAATTTGCTCGCATAACTACTTGTATTTAAGTGCTTGAGCAGCGACAATGGCCGCTTGTATTTGCGAAGACTCAGTAAATACATGCTCAATTAGCAATGCTTATTCGTAAAAGCGTTGCAGAGTTATTCAATTTTTTTAAAAAATACTACATGTGATGCATTGTAGGCATCACCACTGTATAAGGATTTATAATGCCAGTTATTACCCTCCCTGACGGCAGTCAGCGTAGTTTTGAAAACCCAGTAAGTACTTATGATGTTGCAAGCGATATCGGTCCAGGTTTAGCTAAAGCAACCATCGCTGGACGTGTTAATGGCACACGTGTAGATGCATGTGACTTAATTACTGAAGATGCGCGTTTAGAAATTATCACAGCAAAAGATGAAGACGGCTTAGAGATTATTCGTCACTCTTGTGCGCACCTTATTGGTCATGCAGTTAAGCAACTTTTCCCTGAAGCGAAAATGGCTATCGGTCCAACCATTGATAACGGTTTTTACTACGATATCGATATGGATCATTCTTTAAGCCAAGATGATTTAGATGCAATTGAAAAGCGTATGCTTGAACTTGCTAAAACAAACTACGATGTGGTTAAAAAGACCGTAAGCTGGCAAGAAGCGCGTGATACATTTGAAGCACGCGGTGAAACTTACAAGATGGAAATCCTAGACGAGAACATTGCAAAAGATGACCGTCCTGGTTTATACCATCACGAAGAATACATCGACATGTGTCGTGGTCCACACGTACCAAACATGAAGTTCTGCCAACATTTCAAAATTATGAAAGTGGCAGGTGCATATTGGCGCGGTGATTCAGAAAACAAAATGCTGCAACGTATTTACGGCACAGCATGGGCGGATAAAAAGCAACTTAAAGCATATTTAAAACGCTTAGAAGAAGCTGAAAAGCGTGACCACCGTCGTATTGGTAAAGCACTTGACTTATGGCACTGGCAAGAAGAAGCGCCAGGTATGGTGTTTTGGCATAACGATGGCTGGAGCATTTACCGTGAGCTAGAAGACTTCGTTCGTGAAAAACTACGTGAGTATGATTACGAAGAAGTAAAAGGCCCATTGATGATGGACCGTGGTTTATGGGAAAAATCAGGCCACTGGGATAAATACGCAGATGCAATGTTCACAACTGAATCTGAAAAGCGTGAATATGCAATTAAACCAATGAACTGCCCAGGTCACGTTCAAATCTTTAATCAAGGTTTAAAATCGTACCGTGATCTACCATTACGTATGGCTGAGTTTGGTTGTTGTCATCGTAATGAACCATCAGGCGCTTTACACGGTTTAATGCGTGTACGTGGCTTTACCCAAGATGATGCACACATCTTCTGTACAGAAGAGCAAATCATGGATGAAGTATCATCATGTATCAAAATGGTTTACGATACATACGAGACGTTTGGTTTTGAGAAGATTGTTGTAAAACTATCAACTCGTCCAGAAAAACGTATCGGTGAAGACGCAATGTGGGATAAAGCTGAGTTAGCGTTAGCCGATGCATTAAAAGCGAACAACATTGAATTTGATTACCTACCAGGTGAAGGCGCATTCTATGGCCCTAAAATCGAATTCACGCTTTATGATTGCTTAGACCGCGCTTGGCAATGTGGTACTGTACAGCTAGACTTTGCATTACCAGGCCGTTTAGGTGCGACTTATGTTGCAGAAAACAACGAACGTCGTACACCAGTGATGATTCACCGTGCTATATTAGGCTCGATTGAGCGTTTTATCGGCATTCTAACTGAAGAATACGCTGGATTGTTCCCAACATGGCTTGCACCAAAGCAAGTTGTGATTATGAACATCACCGATAAACAAGCTGATTATGTGCAAGAAATTGTACAAAAATTAAATAAACTTGGAATTAGAGCCGCTGCTGACTTGAGAAATGAGAAGATTGGCTTTAAAATCCGTGAACATACGTTAAAACGTATTCCATATTTACTTGTTGTTGGCGATAAAGAAGTTGAACAACAAGAAGTGGCAGTACGCACTCGCACAGGTGAAGACCTAGGCAAATTTAGTGTTGATGATTTCATTGCAAAAGTAAGCGAAGAAATTAAAAATCGACAATAAATCATGAGCGTGTAGGGCAAAACAAACAGCCAACTACACGCTTTTTATTTTATATTCTTGGAGGATCGTACCATTAGAGGCGGCAAGAAAGGGCAACAAACAGCTCAAAAAAATCGTATCAACGAAGATATTACAGCTAAAGAAGTTCGTTTAATTGGCATCGACGGCGAGCAAGCTGGCATCGTGTCATTAAAAGAGGCGCAAGCTATCGCTGATGATGCGGGTGTAGATCTTGTAGAAATCAGTCCTAATGCTGAGCCACCTGTTTGTAAGGTTATGGACTACGGTAAGTTCATCTTTGAAAAAAGCAAAGAACTAAAAGAACAAAAGAAAAAGCAAAAGCAGATCCAGGTTAAAGAAATCAAGTTCCGTCCAGGTACGGATGAAGGTGACTACCAGGTTAAGCTTCGCAACTTGCGTAAGTTCTTAGAAGCGGGTGACAAAGCTAAAATCACCATCCGTTTCCGTGGTCGTGAAATGGCTCACCAAGAAATTGGTATTGAATTATTAAACCGTGTTAAAGCCGATTTAGAAGATGTTTCACAAGTTGAATCATTCCCTAATCGTGTTGAAGGTCGTCAAATGGTTATGATGATGGCCCCTATTGCTAAAAAGCAATAAACAGGTTATATTACGCACCGATTTTATTTCAGGTCTGCAAGTAACAGTTTACTGTTCACCTGAAATAACCGGTTTAAAGTAAGGTTGCAAAGCAATAGCAATGAACCTTCACCGGATTATGGCAGTAAGTTAGGCCTTATAAAGTAGAGCTATTTTATATATCTCTCGCCTGCTTGCTAATGTTTTAAGCAATACATTTGGAGTTATTGCAATGGCTTATAAGCTAAAAACTCACAGAGGCGCGGCTAAGCGTTTCAAGAAAACTGC
>CERL01118762.1_pt1 | contig 13350 bp, 13 predicted proteins | sample 530811 | NCBI WGS metagenome assembly CERL01 (sample SAMEA2620995, study PRJEB7988) | marine metagenome | isolation source: saline water (ENVO:00002010), including
AGAGCTTGATACCACTTTGCGTACCCGCCTGTAGTCAAGCTGACAGCACCAACACCAGCCTTAGTTGTGGTCATTGTCTTCCAGCCGAACAACATCAAATCTTCATAGGCGCAGAACGCACCCACCTGATGATCAGCAACTGTCCCAATAGCGGCTAGCTCGACAACTGTTGTAGCCACGAGAGCGCCTGATCCATCAGGGACACATTGCAGAATAACTGCTTGGCCCTTACCTGAACCTTCAGGCCGGTAGCCCCGCACCCACACATAGCCACCACCAGTAGCTACCGATGTGGGAATCATTCCACCCGGCATCTTCAATGCCTCAAATGGGATGAAAAAGTCCCCTGACTCGTCGACCCCGAGGTTCCACGCATAGATCGATCCGTTAGTTCCGGCGTAACCACCGAAATAGAAATGACCGTTCGATGTGTCCCCGAGAGTAATCGTCGATCCAACAGGCAACGTCAGGTGCCCGGCACTCTTCTCTTCCGCACCACTGTCGTTGAGGGTGGTGAATCTGTTTGGGGTCGACCCCGAAGAGACGACCGCTGCACAGATCCTCCCCGCAGCCCAAGTGACTTCGAGAGCATCCTGTGTCGACCATGCTCCACCGGGAGTGGATGTGGTGCCCCGATAAATGTTAAGACCATCGGCCGCATACCAGTACTGTCCATCGGAGGCAAGGTCGTCAATGGTGATGCCGCCAGCCACACTGATGTCGGCAGGCGTTCCGCCAGCCGCTTGGATTCTAGAAACTTCGGTATCGGACGACTGGTAGTACAGATCGTTACCCACAACAACAAGTTTGAGATTGGCGTAAGTTTCGGCTTCCTCGAGGACAGTTGAATTAAGTAACTTGATCCGACCCTTTTCAGTAAACGGGTCAAGCCCAAACGAATCCCAATACGCAGAAGCTGTAGACGCACCACGGTGGTAGTACTTCTGGCCTGCACCTGAATCCCAGTCGTCCGCCGCTGCGAACGAGTACCGTTCGATAGCTTCAGAGAACGGAGTGTCTGAAGTAGCTAGACGTTGAGGATCCAACGGAACGACTGTGCGGAGATACTCCATGCCCTTCTCCGGGTTATCCGCCAGCATGTACCCCGTGCCGTTAATACCAATCTGGTAAAGCCGCCCAACGGCGGTCTCATCGTCGAAGTCGTGAACGTCGGGGTACTCGGCTGATACGAGTAGTTGGTCTTCAGCCATCAGCTACTCCTCAGCCCGTAGTTATTCTTCGCCTGCAACCTGATCGAATACTTCTGGCCGGACATAAACGTGAACGGAATATCAAACGAAGTACCTGCGCCAGTAGTCCACCCGGAATCGAAGTGAACAAACTCGGACGCATCAGGGTCAACCACCCGCACCCGGTACTGAGCCTGAGTATTTGGAGAGTCAGAGAACGACCAAGCCAGAGTCACATCCGTTGCCTGCGTGACCGTCATCTGATCATCCGCAGGTTTAGCCACACCCTCCAACGTGGTGATCGTCACCGTGGGGGCACCCCACGCATAAACCTTGTTGGTTGAAACTTCTGGGGCGTGAATCCCGGACGTATCTCGAGTTGAGACCACCCACTTTATTGTTGTGGCTGCCGGGATCGAGTTCTCGTCCATGTCCACCGCAAGGGTGAGATCAGTTCCCGATCGCCAACCTGAATCCCAATGGGTTGTTGACCCACCCGAGTTCTGCGCCTGGACACGGTAAGCTCCCTGACTTTTCCCGTCCGTGCTAGTGAAAGACCAGCTAACTGTCGACAGAGCGTCGACGTTCGCAGTGAGAGTTGCGTCAACCCCCGTGGTCGTTGGAGCAGTACCTAATGTTGGGTGTGCTGCGGCGATCGCTTTGACGCCCAGAGCAGAGACTGCGAGGGCTGACATCAGTACTCCGTAATTAAGTTGCCGTCGTCGTCGACCATTTCGGTAGCGAGATACTCAGCGTCTTGCCGTTCGGCGATAACGATCCACATTGCGGCCTGACCGACCTCACCTTTAATGGTGAGCGTCGCTCCATCCATTGACCAAGTAACGGGAGAGCCCCCAGGACAAGACACCAAGCTCCAGGGATCCCTCGCCAGGGATTCAAAAGTCCCGGAGGTCATCCTCCCTTCAGCGTCCATGTCCACTTCCACTTCACTGGAGTCGAGAACTATGGTTCCCCGGTAAATCAGATCTGCCCGAGGACCCTCCACGAAAGAATGACGTAGTCTTTTCTCTCCTCCCAGTAGTGGGTGTGCGATGTCGAACGTGCCGCTCGTCTTTGCTAGAGCACCCGTGATAGTGACACCAAGCGGATGAGCTTCAAGCCTGTCAGTGCCCTGCACCTTCAGCATCACAGCAGCGGTACCACCGGCAGCAGTTGCCGTGTCAGCTTCAATCGTTAGCTCACCGTTCGAAGCATTAGAAATCACTGACGTGATATTGCCCGTGGTGTGCTCGAGTTGGATAGCTGGATCAGCCGTATATATATGTAGCGCCTTGTCGGGCGTATTCGCTCCAGCGGTCCATACCGCCGGAGCGTTTGCGTCTTTAATTCCCAATCGTTCATGGGTGTGGTTGTACGTCAGGTTCGTTGTCGAGATCAGAAAATCGTCCATGACGCCCGAAGTGACAGCCGCAACAACCGTTCGACCTGTCTCCCATTCCTGAGCCGAAGTTGACTCCTGTGCCCGAACCATCGTCAACGTGTACGGATTCGAAGAACCGGAAACACCAGTGACCTTCATTATCTCAGGTGCGTGCTCGTTGCCCTCCGGGTCGATGACCATCATCAGATAGTTGGATGCTGAAAGACCCGCCGGGGGAGTGAAGTTGCCGTCGATGTTGACAGTGCAGGAAGTGGCACCGGTAGTGGTGATGGCAGCGTTCAACTTCCCCTGAACAAGGTTTTGGAAAGAACGTGTAGTGGTCATAAGAGGTGGGGCATCTTTCTGTAGGTCCTGTACTTAGGCAGACCCTGCATTGACTTTGCTTCATCGATTCGCCGGTAAACCTCACCCCAAAGTTCCCGAGCCCAACGAAGATTGACCCCTTGCCGCATAGCGGCTTCCTGATTCCATTCCTCGATCTTGTCAACATCGGTACGGTTGACCTCTCGACGAGTCACGGCGTAGGCCGCTGCCCACAAAGCCGGAATATCCTCAGCGCCGATAGGAACATCGATCGTCGACGCATCACCAGAGCCGGTGAAAGCGTAAGGCGTTTGATAGACAACGATAATTGAGTCGTTGTTCTCAACCGAGGTGGGGGTTCGCAGGGCCTTACCTGTCGACACCAAACCTGTTGGCATGTCCTGCTCGAACTGCCAACCGCCGATGTCGATGATGCGGCCCGTCTGGCCGATCATATGTCGGACCGAATACACCCGCATCGTGTTCTCGGGCATCAACACCCACTGCACGTCCGTGGTTCGAGTCATCGACTCGGTCACCCTGTTAGGTAACTGGGCGTTCATGACTGACTTGAAGCAACGCAGAATCCAGTCACTGATAGAAGAGCGGGGCCAGGGAGGGTTAATGAGTGCGGTAGCCGCTGTGGCATGGCCGCTTGTTGCTGATGACCCTGCGTAGCCCCGGCTAACCGTCAAAACAGGCGTCGAGTCGTTGCTCTTGCCCGTTATCAACATTAGCTCATCGGCGATCTCTAAAACATCGGTCGTTTGAACACGACTTGCGTCGTCGACAGTCAATGTTGTATCGGTCGGTGAGTCCAATGCGCTGGATCCAACAGCCACCTGGAAAGGGCGTTCCGAAGTTCGGTACAACATCTCTAAGGTGTCGCTTATTAGCCCGCCGAGGGTCACTGTGGTTGTGGTAGCCATCTCATCTCCCTACCCCTGAAACGTCACCTTCGACGCACCGCCGAAGGCGTAGGACGGTATCTATTGACTGCGATATGGGACAAATGCTGGGCCACCTCACCGAATGGGCCTTGGAGGTTGAAAGTCACCAGAATTTCCTCGGACTGCGTTGTCGTGCGATCGTTCCCACCACCGCTGTAGTCAAGGAACTCGGTGCTCAGTAACGTCTCCGCATCGACCGGAACAACGTCAACCATCGTGCCGGACATGAGGCCCTCGGCGTACATGCCCTCCATCCGGTACGGATAATCGTTCTGATATTGAATCCCCATCAGACCGAATCGGTAGCGGTAATCACGAGAGTTCTGGTATTCGAAGCTAGAGCGATATGCCATGCTTGAACCGTAGGCGTGGGTCCCTACATCCGTATTCGAAAGGGCGATCTCTGGGAGGCTCTCAAGCGCACTCATGGCCTCTGGGAGAGTCATAGTGACCGATGTCGATACCCACGAATCCGTACCCGAACCCGAGTCTTCTTCGAGAGTGAAATAGAGCCCCGCCGTGCCCTCAGTGCCAGCGCTCGAGTCCACCGAATTGAGCGACGTGCCCTGAATCTCCAACGACTCTACGCCAGCACCAACCTCGGTGAGGTTCAAACCAACAGTGCCCACTGATAGCTCGAGGAACTGCTGCGTTTCCGTTGTCCCTTGCGCTGCAAGAGATTGAACGTGGATACCGGGCAGCGCCTCATCATTGGCCGCACCCGTGTCAGTCGGCGTGACAGAGACAGTCAGTGTCTCCGTGACATTGACAGTGAAGCTGTCAAATATGGGGTCGTCTACACCAGACCTGTACTGGATCGCCGACCGGTAGTCGTAACTGTTCCTATATCCGAGCGGGAAAACACCAAACTGGTAGTTCGCACCGTAGCGGTAAAGCTCGGAGTTGCGGTAGGCGACAGCCGACATCGACTACTCGGCGGCGGGGCCTTTGGGCACGGGAAGATCAGCTTCATAATCCCATTCGACTTGCACCCATTCTTGGATGTCTTCAGCCCAAATCCATTCGTTGCCCTCATCGGAATCGTCAGTTGGTTTGGCTTCGGGAGGAACCCAATCTAAATCATCATTCAAAACCCATGTAGGCCACGGTTTAGGCCACAAAAAAGCGCCGTCAGGGTAACCTTCTGCTATCTCACGAAACTCACAGCCGGTGCTTGCGTATTGTTTACGGTAACCAGTCTCCATTTCAGTAAGAAACCAGCGTCCACCTTGGCTTAAATCTTGGGAAAGATATTCTTCGCCTCGGCCACGCTCACTACCGGGAACAACTACGACCCGTAGAACAATATTGTCGTCGTCAACTTCAGCGTAGTAACAATTTTCAGACATTTATCTATCCCCCAGCCGTCAGATAGCATATAACGGCTATTCCGCTGCCACCAACTGAGTTTGTGTTGTGATAGCCAGCGTTACCGCCAGCCCCACCACCAGTGCTGGTTGTGCCATTGTTTCCGTAAGCACCGTTGGCATCTCCGGCCCCAGTCGAACCACCAGCGCCGTCCCCACTAGCTTGACCTCGACCACCACCGCCCCCTGCGCCGACAAGTGTTAAACCAAACGGAGCAGATTCCAAAGTAGGTGTAATACCATTGCCACCGGTACCACCACCGGTGGAAGCACCGTCGTTAGTACCTGCTGCACCAGCCCCACCGCCCCCACCTGCCGCAGTTGAGTTGGCTTGCTGACCGGCACCGCCAGCATTACCCCAAGCGGTACCACCACCAGTAGCGGCTTGGGTTGAGCTACCGCCAGGACCAGCGCCGGTGTGGTAACCAGGAGTACCCCTTCCACCGCCACCGCCACCGGAGCCACCGGAATATCCGCCTTCTCCGCCGGAACCGCCTTTACCGCCCCCCGAGCCTTGGGCCATCCACTCGTAGCCGCTTCCAATTTGGGTATTTCCGCCGTTAGCGTTTGAGCTACTTGCCCCAATAACTACATTGAGATCTTCGTTGCCCGTATAATCTCTTGGTTGATCTTCTTTCTTGCGTGCATGGACACCGCCGCCGCCAGCGCCACCAGAAGCAATCAGCCAACCATAGTTAAAGTCGTATCGGCCAGTACCACCACCCCCACCTGCAGCTACAGCAACCATCCAAAGAGTTCCCTGCCCGGCAGTCATAGAAAACGTACCTGAAGCAGTGAAAGTATGAACCGTGTAGTCGCCTGACGTTGTTACCGTGCCACCAGTTGCTTCAATAGGACCGCCACCGGCACCAGAAGCGGAGATAACGCCATGATCGGCTGGGCGTATAGGCATTATGCCAATGACCCGATAAGGGTCCACGCATCGGTAGCGGTCTTAATCAGTGTCGCCGCTGCCCACTGACCGTCAATTTCTTTGGAGGAGCCCTTCGATGTGATGGTGACACCAGACCCTTGAGCCAGCGTGCAGTTAGCCGAGCCGAGATTTTGGACCATGATCTGAGTGCCCGTTGCGAAAGGCACCGAAGAGTTCGGAGGCACCGTGAACGTCTGCGCTGAACCGTTAGATGAAGTGACCAGTTTCCCGGCGTCAGCGATAACGAACGTGTACGTCGTGCCGGTCTGAGCGTTGAAGGCAAGTGGGGCAACAAGACTGCCAGCAGTCACAGCGCCCGTAACAGCCAATGCGCCCAGCGTACCAACAGACGTGATCGCTGTTTGGGCAGCACCAGTGACGGTAGCTGCCGTGCCAGACGCATTGCCCGTGACGTTTCCTGTCAAAGGACCAGCGAAAGCAGTAGCTGTCAACGTCCCCGTGCCAGCATTATAAGTAGCCCCAGCGTCAGTCTTCGGAGCCAAGTCCCCAGTGGCCGACTCAAAGAAGGCCACCGAACAAGTCGTATCGGTCGTATCAGCGACCGTGATCGTAGTCGGCGTAGATGCTGGAACCGCAGCCCACTCACTATCACCATCCGCCTGCTTGACAAGAACATGATTGGTTGTGGCAGTGGCAGAAGTCGTAGACCCAATGCCGAGTTTCGCTTCAAGAGCCAGAATGGCCTGCGAATGATTCGTATGAACGACATCGTGCAGTACACCGGCATCGTCCATCTCGTCCGCAGCCGAAATGTCTGGCTGCTGCGTGGTCGTGTCTAGTGCCGTGGGGTATGCGGTCGCCATATCAGGACACCGTTATTGCTACGGTCAAAGTCCATTCAGACCCGCCAGCTTTTGTGCCGAGAGCCGCAACCTTACGATTCAAGTTCGTTGCGCTGTCACTCGAGCCGTTCGCAACCGTCCACTCGTTCCAAGCAAAGTTGCCTTCACTGGAAGCCCAAATGGATCGGAACGTCACAGTCTGACCGGACACACTCGGATACCCGGACTCCATGCCCTGGTAATCCTTATTCGACGAAGCTTGCAGCGCTGTCTGACCGGCTGCCGCAGCAGTCGTCGAGTCACCTACACCGATGTAGGCGTTACCTGTGGAGTAGGCCGTGGAAGAGATGCCGCAGAGAAGGTTCAACAGAACCGTGATGCCTGCGTTAAGAAGGATGTTGTCCTTTTCTTCGACCACTTCATCTGGCGGGAGACCCGCTTTCCGATCAGCGGCTTTATGCCACTTCTCGACAGTGGCTAGGACATCCCACGTTTTCGAATCAGTGGTTTCAGTGGACATAAAATTTAAGACCTTTCAGTGGTATGGGGGCCCACCCTAAATGGTTTCAGGGTGGACCCCGTCCACGAGGAGCACTACCTATGCGGTGGTGCTATCTGCCCGACGGTCGTAAGGCGTACGCACGAAAATGCCTACGTTACAGTTGCCGGAACCTGTGTAATCTATGACTGCACGCATGTACTTTTTGTACACCTGGCAGCTTAAGACACGGGTTGTGTCGTCGTCGGTGTGCGCCACATCAGCGAAACGGCCGTAATTGACCACTCCGCTACCGAAGCCCGAAACATCTGAGCCTTGGATCTCAACTTCGAAAAGCGAAACTCCTGAAGCGATGGTTCCAAGAACCATTTCGACATTTACTAGGCAAGGGCGGTCAACTGTGATCTCGGTTGTACTCGCATCTGCGGATACATTTCCTTGAGCCAATATGACGTTACTTGATGTTTTTGCGTCCCGGATCGTAGTGCCCGGTCCGACTGTGCGTGTTGCTTGTGCCATAATTCAGTCTCCTTATGCTTCAGTTAGGCCGTGAACACGGCATACTGAGAAGCTGTTAGCAACAACGATGCCTGGGTATACCTCGACTCGTCCAAGGTGCCCTGGAGCAGCCTCAGTTTCGCCGAAGTCCTTGACATCGAATGATCCGCCCAAACCAAGAATGCCGTAGACATTCTCGTCAGTGCCAAACGAAATGGCATAGATGGACGAAGTCACGCTGGATGAACCCTGCGTCTCATCGAACGCAAGAATGGCAGTGCCATCAATGTCGTCACCGATGATACGGATCGGGGTGCCGTTGTAGATATTGACTTGGCGACCGAACGTATCGGTACCAACATCAATCAACGAAAAGTTCCCGGCCCGAGCAAGAGCATTGATCTTGCGTCGAAGGAACCTGTTCATCAACAGTGCGTCAGGTGCGGACTGGCCCCGGAGGGAGTCCCATCCTTCATCAAGCATGTCGAGAGTTAGGACAGCACCGTTCGTACCAGCCGAAACAGTTTGACCAAGACCTTCGGTGATTAGGGAATTGATGCCCTTGAAATCTTTCGAAGTGCCAGTGCCGTCGAAGAACGACTTGTCGAATGTACGACTCATCGCTTTCGAGAATTTAGAGTACTGGCGTGCCTTAGCTGAAATCTGATCAGCTTGAACACGAACGATGTAATTATCTATGAAGACTTCTCCACCCAAAATAGCGCAACCGAAGAAACGTTCCGTGTCGGTACCCATTGAACGGGTATACGACTCGTTGACGTCACGGAAAGCTGGGGCTGGGAGAGTGTCCTCTACTGTCACCTTGAGGGCATTACCAGTAATCGAGGTAAACGGCAGCATCTCCAAAATTGGAGATTCCTGGATGAGGGTAGTAACTACCCCTCGACCAAGAGTCGTCGACCCGTACTTGGCAGCCTCAAGAAGACTTAAGGAACCACTAGCCATGATTCAAATATCTCCTTGTAGGAAAATCGGATGTAGGAGCTAGCTAACCGGTACCTCTGAGCGCTGCATCAATCGCATCGAGCCCTATCAAGTTGTCGGTGTTGCGTGACGGGGTGGCAATGCCGCCCACTGACGCAACTTCCCGAGCCCTTGAATGCGCTGCGGTGTCTTGACTTTCAGGAGCGAGGAAGTCATTGACTGCCCGCTCCAACTCTTCGCCTTCGAGGCCACGTTGGGCCAGCATGTCCTTTGCGAGATCGGCCTGCATTGCTTTCCGCTCCCCTTGGAGAGCTTCAGCTCTTTCAGCCATTTCGCTCAGGTTGACCCCTTGAAGATCTTCGGGTTTCACCAAACCGTATCCCTGTTCCGTAATAAGCTCTTTGGCTTTTAGGCCGGATAACTCGCTAGTGAGTTCCTTGTTCTCCTTGAGAGTCGACTCCAACTTCTGTCGGAGGTGCGACCCACTTTCCTCAACGTCGTCCATGTCGTCGCCGTCAAAGTCCATGATGTCTCCTACGCCCGGATTCGTCTACGCCCACAACTACCGGGGATAGAAGCGGGGAGGTTCTCATCCACCTCCCGAAAGGTGTGTACTATCTGACACTCCGACCGGGTTGAGCGAGCCTATTTCCTGCTCTTTGAGCCGCAAAACCGCCTCCAGCTTGACCTAGAGCACTTTCTGCGCTCTGTGCGTAGCGAAGCGTCGACGACTCACCCAATATCGAACCCTCAAACTCTGACTGCACCTGATCAGTGGTGACCGAAGTGCCCCCAGAAGCTCGCCGCATCATGCCTTGCAGAGCGCTCTTACGTTGCCCCAAAGAGTTGTAGGCGGTACGAAGCCTCGCACCGTCGATACCTTGAGAAATGAATTTCTCCAACGTCTCAGTGTCCGGCATCGAGAAACCAGCTTCAGTAGCCGCACTGCCCAATACCGCATACTCGAATGCCGACTCGAGTTCCTCGAGGTTGAGTGACTGACCGCCAGCGCTAGTGTTCTGCCAGATAGCGCCCATCAGGTTCTGGGCAAACCACGGCTCCATCTGGAGGACCCTTCTCACGCCAGCTTCTGACACCTGACCTGACTCCTGTAATGCACCCAAGCTCTTCGTTAAACGTTCAACGCCGACCGTGGTCGCTCGTTGAATAAACGTCTCATAATCCATAGTGTCGGTAGTCGTTGCTGCGTTGTATGCATCCTCCAACAGTTTCTTTTTCTCTGGGTCAATAACCGCCTCAAACAAGTCGTCAACGGTGACATCCAAACCGGCATGAATGAAGAAAGCGTCACGAAGTTCTTGCGAACCAGATTCCAACTCTCGCCAGGTTCCGAGCCGGTCACCAAGTTCGTTAGCGTCGATACCCGCAGTCATCAATGCGGAATAGTCCGTAGCCGATTCCGTCGCCGAATCATAAAACCCGTGACCCTTTAACTGTTCCCGATAGTCCTCCACCGTTATCATGTATTCGGCCTCGTTGCGGAACCGCATTGAACCATCCTCGGTGTACATCCCAGGAAACTTCAGTTTCCACTCGTCGCTGGCTCTGAGGTTGGCTAACAAGCCATCACCAGAGAGACCGTCCTGGACCCACCCAATAATTTTGTCTGCCCAACCAGCAGCCCAAGGGTACAAACCAATGAACTCTGCTTTAAGCTGCTCCAAACTGACAACCGGAGCCTTTTTCTTTGGCGGATCCCACGACCAAGTCGACGGGTTCCAAGTGTGTCCCTCACCTGGAGAGTCTGGTATTCTCCTGACTGGACCGGCGGTGTTGTAGTACTCGTCGACTATAGCGTTGTGTTCAGTATTGTAAGTTCGTTGAGCGTTGTATGCATCCAACGCTGCCTGCGATGTTGGACCCCACCTACCATCAACCTGAGAAACCTCTTGGTTTTTGTAGTTTGTGAACGTAGCCCCGGCACCTACCTGCTCGTACCAGCCACCATCGATAAGAGCCTGCTGCACCTCACTGACGCTTTGGTTGCCATCACCTGTCCCGTAGCCGGTGCCCTGGGTAAACTGTTCAAGGGTCGGGTCAACGGTGACTTTCATTGGCTCGACTTGAGCCATGACCCAACCCTCTGGTGGAGATACCCCGTGCTTCAAGAAATGAAAGTAAGCCGGGCCCGATGTCGAACCGTCTGGAGCGGCTGTTCCGCTAAACCATTTAGATGCCATTATCCGAATCCCATCCCTCTACCGACCGAACCAAACGCTGAAAAGAAAGTGTTACGAGCGTTGTCAGTCCCATACCAATGCGGGTCTTTTCTCAACTGTTTTTTCCAATCGCCGAGAGTGCCATTTGATTGAAGAATGTCTTGCAGATCCTCGTCAGTGTGATCAGGATCCGCAACCTCCCACAGATCAGCTTTCGCTTTAATGTACGGATCGGCGTACGTTACCCACTCCATACCCTTCGGCTTATACGGGTAAAGACCTATTGATTGCTCATCAAGCTTCTGTTCTAACTCGTCGAGACTCACCTCGTTGTCAACCAACTGTTGACCGTACTTCATGAGTTTCTTGTCTGTAAGAGTGAGACCGTAAGATTCAGCGAGGTCACGAACAGTGCCACGCTGAGTTTCAATGTCGATTCCTTCTTGACGCTGTAACCGATCCTCCTTGTCGAGCATCCGTTGCCACGGACTCTGATCGATCTTCATCGCCTCAGGCTGAATCCAATCAAGAACAGCCCGCTGCTCAGACTGACGACCGCTCGCAACTCTTAACGCCTGCTGAAACAACGCCGGAGCTTCATTCTCCAAGTCCGCATAAGTGCCGGGGACATCAAGAAGAGCGCCGGTGTATGTTCTCCACAACCCAGCAAGTTTCTCCGCTGCTTGCACCACCAACATGTTTTTCTCAGCGTCGTTCGCCGAGTCATATGTCCGCTGTGCCTTTATAGTCGATTCACCGTAATCGGTCATCATCAGCGCATGAGTGAACTGAAGTGAATCAAAGTCTTCGCCCGAGCCAAATTCGCCGGACCAAGCATCAGCGATCACTTGACGAACAGAGGCGAAACTCATTGCAGTCGTGTTGAAAAACCCAGCTTTCATTAAGAAATCGGCAAGTTCCTCAGCGCCTTCCTCAGGCGTCTTATTGAACTCAGCATCCGGGCCTTGAAACCAACCCCCAGTGGTTACATGAGCATCCCATTCTTCGTCCGTGAACGCTTTAGCTCCAGACACTGGTCTAGGTAGTTTCTGGTAGAACGTCCATTCGCCGTCAGCCGTCGAGAGTGTTTGATAGTAGGTGGTGCCGACTCGGTATACGTCTGTGACAATGTCGTAATTTTCCATTACCAGTTCCTTAGTGCCTCAGCCATTAAGGCAAGTTGTCTCTTAGTTCCTTGATCTTCTCGACCCTCAGGAGTCATCGCCGTGCGGGCCACGTCGCCAACATCACCAGACCGCATCCCCGCTCGAGTCGCAGTTCGTTGAAGAGCCGGGTCATCGAATGACGTCGCTCCAGCAGCTTGGAACCGACCCGCATACTGCTCCGCCGTCAAACCTGACTCTTCGAAAGCATCATCAAACAGATCCTGATACAGGTCAGTTGACTGAATGAAACCTCGACCCGAACTTTCAGCAGTTGGCCGAGCATAGATATCGCCCACCGGCTCATCCTTCCAAGATGGCATAACGGCCGGAGATTTATCCGCCCAAGCCACCAGATCGCCTTCGAACCTGGCTTGCATCGCATTAAGTGTTTCCTCGTCAGGGTTCTCAGCAAACAAAGCTGCGTGTAGCTCTCTGAACTTCTGGCGAACAGTCGCCTCGTCCTGTTGAGCATCGGGAGTGCGATCCGAAACTTCTAACAATCCCATCGTCTGGTAGTCCAGCATGTTCGGATTGAAGTCAGAGCTACTGTCCGCCACAGCCTTGTATGGACCCAGCAAGTCATCTCGAAGCTTTGCCTGTGCATCAGTCATCGACTCAGGGCTAGTGAACATCGTCTCCGCCAAAGTGATCCTTGGATCAGTTCTTGCTTCTTCTTTTTCCCGAGCGGTCTGCTCTTCACCAGGAGCGGTTCCTGCCATAGCTTCCGCCGCATGCAAGTAACCAAACAAGTCCCGGTCGCCGTACAACTCCATGCCCTCACGAACCAGACGAGCGGTGTCGAACACTGACCCAGCAATACCTGCCTTCTCACGTTCATAGTGGGCCAACAAGGTGAGGTGAAACGGAAACGACTTGCCCCCACCAACAGAAGCTTGGACCGCAGCAGCAATATCGGCGTGGTCGGCGTCGACCGTCGCCGCCAAAGAAGAGAGTTCACTAAAACCAACAATCCGGTGGGTGCCGTCATGCATGACAACATCAAGAGAATCGCCGTAAGTATCGAAACTCTCGTTCAAAAACTGGCGACGGCGTGGCTCACCCAATTCCTGCACCCACTGGTTGGCCTCAGTAATTTGGTCGTCTGAAGTCCCA
>CERL01019333.1_pt1 | contig 13309 bp, 11 predicted proteins | sample 530811 | NCBI WGS metagenome assembly CERL01 (sample SAMEA2620995, study PRJEB7988) | marine metagenome | isolation source: saline water (ENVO:00002010), including
TCAAACCTCTACTTGCAATAGACCGCATTTCTGAATCAAATAAAGAACCAAAATCATCTTGAATTAGAACTCTTGGATCCCCTTCTAAAGCAAATACAGTATCCAGCCAAGCTTTTTGACCTGGAGATAAGTTTTTTATTTTTAAAGGCAAAATCCTTTTGCTTACTGATCCATTAAAATATTGTTTAAGTATCTTATTCGTTTTATTTGGAAAACATAAATCTATATATGATTTAACTATTTGAGATTTATTATAATTATGATTTCCAGTAAAACATATTTCATCTGGTACTTTTATTTTCCCCAACCAAGAACGCTGGTGCTCTGAATGATCATATAGCAGTTCACCTTCTGACTGACTATCGTAACCAGCTAATATTCTTAACAAAGTTGTTTTACCAGATCCTATTGGTCCTAATATTCCATAAATTGTTCCTCGGTGTATTTGTAATCTACCGATACTAAGTATAAGATTATTATTATAGACTTTCTTAAGATTTTTTAGCTCATAAATGAGCGTAGATTTTTTGTTCATTGTTCATATCCTTATATTATTTTATTAAGTTATGAACAGGAAAGGTCATAATCATATTAAGATGATTCTATTATCTCTAGAAATTTTTCAGTATCAATAGCAGCCATACAGCCACTTCCAGCAGCAGTGACCGCTTGTCGATATATACTATCTTGCACATCTCCACAAGCGAAAATTCCAGAAACAGAAGTTTTAGTACTATCATTATCAGTACGAATATATTTCTTATCATCTAAATCAAGAAAATTATCAAAAAGTTCCGTATTAGGCGTATGACCTATCGCTAGAAATACTCCATCACACTCCTCATTACGTAAATCTCCACTTATGGTATCGCGAAGTACTACGGCACTTACACCATCATTAACATTGCCCTCTATATCTTCGAGTGTAGTATTCCATTGTATGTTGATTTTTGGATTATTAATTACACGATCTTGCATGATTTTTGAAGCTCTTAATTCATCGCGACGATGAATAATTTGCACATCTGAAGCAAATTTTGTTAAAAAATTTGCTTCCTCCATTGCAGAATCACCACCACCCACTACAAAGACTTTTTTATCTTTGAAAAAGAAACCATCACATGTAGCACAAGCTGATACGCCATGTCCCATCAATTCTTTCTCAGATTCTAATCCTAATAACCTTGCTGTTGCACCAGTTGCAATAATTATTGAATCTGCTGTATAAGTTTCATCTCCAACCCAAATCTTAAATGGATTAGAATCCAAATCAACTTTTGTTACATGCTTGAAATAACACTCAGCACCAAAACGTTTTGCTTGTTCGCGAAATTTATCCATTAAATCTGGCCCCATGATACCATTGGGAAAACCAGGATAATTTTCTACATCTGTAGTTATAGTTAATTGGCCTCCCGGCTGAGCACCTTCAAAAACTAAAGGTTGAAGATTTGCGCGAGCTGCATAAGTTGCTGCAGTAAGGCCAGCTGGACCAGAACCAATTATTATGACTTTCCGATTCATATTGTTTTATTTATTATTTAATAACCTCATCTAATATTTGAGTTATATGATTTTTAGGTACAGCTCCAACTATTTGATTCGCAACTGCACCACTATTAAAAACCAACAATGCTGGAATACCTCTTATTCCATATGTCATTGCAATCTGTTGGTTATAATCGATGTTTACCTTACCAACTTTTACTTTTCCATTGTAATCACCTGCAATTTCTTCTACAACTGGTGAAATCATCTTACATGGACCACACCATTCTGCCCAAAAATCGACTAAAACAGGTACTTCTGATTTAAGAACTTCCGTATCAAAATTATCATCAGTGAATTCAACTACATTATCTGCCATTTTTACTCCTAAATGAATTAATTATGATGAATAAATAGGATGCAAATTAACTTGTTTCAACATCCTTGGAAATAGTAATCAACATCATAATGAATATTTTTTATTATATATAATAAATTGTCTAAATAATTTTTAAAAAACGTCGCTTACCTACTTTAATTACTAAAGATTCATCTTTTTTAATAATCTGATCACGATCTATGCATTTTTGATCATTAATTTTAACTGCCCCCTGCTCTATTAAACGACGAGCTTCCGATTTACTTGTGGCAAGTGCATACAATGTAAGAACGTCTACAATAAGCGTGTCTTCATCTAATTTCACCTCAGGTATATCTTCAGGAATATCTTTCTTTATAAAAATTTTATCAAAGGTTTCTTCCGCCTTTTTAGCAAGATTTTCAGAATGATATATTTCTACAATCTTTCTTGCAAGTTCTCGCTTTATATCTCTAGGGTTTACCTGCGTATCAGAAAGACTTTTCTTAACTTCATCCATTTTCTTCTCATCAGCGTTTGCCGCAAGTAAGAAATATTTTTCAATCATGTTATCTGGAATAGATAGTGTTTTACCATACATCTCATCTGGTGAATCAGTTATTCCAATATGATTATCATAAGATTTGGACATCTTTTCTACTCCATCAGTCCCTTCCATTAAAGGAACGGTCAATATGACTTGAGGATCCTGACCATATTCTCGTTGTATATCGCGCCCTACTAGTAAATTAAATTTTTGATCAGTCCCACCTAATTCTATATCAGCTTTTAAATGAACAGAATCCATCGCTTGTGCTAATGGATATAAAAATTCATGAATTGTAATTGATATTTCAGATCTAAATCTTTTTTCGAAATCATCTCTTTCCATCATTCTTGCAACAGTATATTTACTAGCCAATTCTACTACATCACTAAAATTCATACTATTTAACCATTGCGCATTATTACAAATTTTTAATGAATCTATATCAAGAATTATCTTCGCCTGCTCCATATATGATTGTGCATTGCTTTTTGCTTCTTCTAGAGTTAGTTGAGGTCTAGTTTTATTTCTTCCAGAAGGATCACCAATCATTGCTGTAAAGTCTCCAATTACAAGAATAGCTTGATGTCCTAAATCCTGAAATTGGCGCAATTTTCTTAATACGACAGCGTGACCTATATGTAAATCTGGCCGGCTTGGGTCACAACCTAACTTAACAACTAATGGTTTATTATTCTTTTGGGAACTATCTAATTTTTTTTTTAATCCCTCAAGAGGTATTATTTCTTCAACACCCTGTTGAATCACCTCAATTTGTCTATCGGCATTAAGAATGCTCATTTATTTCTCGCAACTTCACGTTCTGTCTCACGTCTTATATCTCTTTCCTTCAAGGCTTCTTTCTTATCATGCAGACGTTTACCCTTAGCAGTGCCAATAAGAAGTTTTGCCCAACCTTTGCTATTAAAATAAGCCTCTAAGGGAACAGCTGTAAGACCTTTTTGCGAAGTACTCTGTTTTAACTTCAAAATTTCCTTTTTTTTGAGTAACAATTTTCGATCTGACTTAGGATCATGCCCCTTATATCCTGTATTTGAATATGAACTAATATGAGAACCTATTAATACTACTTCGCTCCCTCTAACCAAGACATATGCTTCACCTAGATTCATTTTCCCTTCTCGCATACTTTTTACTTCACTGCCAGATAAGACTAATCCAGCTTCATAGCGATCTATAATATGGTAGTTGTAAAATGCTTTTTTATTTTTGGCAACAAGTATCCGTTCCATAGTAATTTTCTAATTATCAAGATACGAGTTTTATCTCAGGTCAAACAAGTTTATTCCTTTTATCTTATACTATTAATCTAACAATCAGTTATGTTTAAAAAAAAAGCCTTTGAGATAAACAAAGGCTTTATAAAAACAAAAAATCTTTAGCATCACCAACTTACTTCCCAATCTTTAAACTCTGCAGCAATACAATCGATTTTGTAATCTTTTCTTCCACCATCTTCTAGAGAATCTTGTATTTTATTCTTAGCAGTATTTCTTATTCCATTTAACCCATGAGTTAAACCAAGATTTCCATCACCTTCACCTGCTCTATATTTAGTTTCATTATGCCAGATATGTAAGTTCATTTGTGCCAATACTATGATTGCTCTAATCATCTCTCCATCTAGCCCTATACCCTCTAAATCATGGACTATATCTTTAATTTCTTTTGCATATTCTTTTTTATGTTCTGGCATAAATACTTCCTTTAACTGAACAATAGATAACCTATCTATTAATTCACTTGTTGTTGGCAAATATTTTCTCATAATAGCTCCTTTATAACGATAATTAATCCGTAATTAATTAGATAAGTTCTATTTCAAAGGCTTGTAGCCCGTACGAGATTCGAACTCGTGTTACCGCCTTGAGAGGGCAGCGTCCTAACCCCTAGACGAACGGGCCATTTGTACACCCGGAAGGACTCGAACCCTCAACCTTCTGGTCCGTAGCCAGACGCTCTATCCAATTGAGCTACGGGTGCATATGTTTGCTGGGGCGCAGGGACTCGAACCCCGACCGCCAGAACCAGAACCTGGTGTCCTACCGTTAGACGACGCCCCAATATCCTGAACTCTATTCCAAACAAGTCGCAAATTTACAGATATGATCCTGCCTCTACAATGCTCCTTTTTTATAAATGATATTTATTTTAATAAGAATGCTTTTTGTGAATATCGTCGCAATGGAGTTTCAATTTGAATTATATACACTCCAGATGAAAATCTTGATCCATCCCATGTAATAGAATGGTAACCAGGGCGTAAAGCATGATCTTCTAGTAGAACATCTACTAATTCTCCAGTAATATTATACACTAAAACTCGAGTATGCATTTCATAAGGAATTGAAAATGGTACGGTAACTGTAGGATTAAAAGGATTTGGATAAATACTGTTAAAGTTTACTTTATTGGATAATTCCAACTTTTCAAATATTGGATCTATATATTTGATTAATGTATTTATAGATTTACCAAAATTATTAGATAGTATAATATTTTCAGGGTCTCTTAATAGATTACCATGTAAAATTAATGATACTTCTTTTACAGGTTTATGGCCAGTCAGATCTATACCAATAACTCTAATTTTATCACTCAATTTTCTTGTCTGAAATAACCACCCATTAGGTAATTTATCTTCCTCGATTAACTCATAATATTCATTTTCTATTGGCAAATCGAATTGAAATCCACTCATAAAATCATCGCTAACGAAATTAATTAAGGAAGATCCCGGTAAATCATTTATCAAAAGATTTGCAGTGGTGGTATTTGTACTTCTTCCATCATCATTTTGTCCAAGTATATCAAAAATCATTAATAAAATATCTAAGGTATTATATAAGGAATCCCCATTGAAATCCGCTGCCTCAATACTACAACCGATATAATCCTCATCGCTAAAATCATCATCTAGAACTCGATCGACAAGAAAGAATACATCATATAGATTAATTACAGGCTCATTATTAGCTACATCACCGTTTAAATTACCTTTTACATATACATTTAAATTATCACATAGATCACAAGCATCTCCCATTCCATCTGCATCGACATCTAACTGTTGAGGATTATACTCTTCCATACAATTGTCTTCATCATTAATTACACCATCATCATCCATATCAATATTCATATCATTTGTGCGAGCCCACTCCGCTTGCAATACCTCTTTTGATGAATAATTTTGAACAAAAGCAATAACGTTAAGGTCAGAAATATCCCATAGAATACTTGTGTTATTATTTGGCCAAGGACTAGGCATATTCCAGTTAAATTCTTGCGTATAGTTTGTTACTCCATCTAGGCTAAGACTTTGACCGCTCGAATTGGTAAGGAATTCTATAAAGACATTTTGAAAATTATCATATGCTGAAGGGCTATTATAATATACTGAATCAATAGATGTCATAACAAATAAACGTAAATCAGAACTACTCTGATTTGTTTCACTAGATACTGTTACGGACACTTGTAATTCTCCATCTACCATACCACCATTAAATTCAATGGCTATTGGTGTATAGGTCCCAATATTTGATAAACCACTACTCCTCCAACTACTTGCAGACCCACCAACAGTAGCCCCATTCCCAAATCCAGCTGGAATACTATTGACACCATAATAACTTCTCCTTGCATTTTGATCAGCAGTATTTGCTAAATAAAAAGGATCTGTACTTGATGGCCAACTCATCGCATACTTAATTCTAGACCAGTTTGTTGCATTATCTTCGCCAACATAGTTTGAGTTGGTCGGATCAAAATAAGCGTCAAAAGCCGCATCCTGCGGCCCACAGCCTGGTCAGGTTTCATTCGTCATGATCTCAGTAAGAGCCTTTTTCTCAGCTCCAAACAATCCAGAGAAAATAATCACGACAAATAGGATATATTCTTTCATAAAACTCATTAATACTTATCTATTAATATAAAATTTACAAATAATCAATCTAAAAAACTGTTGAAAGACCAATTTTGAAACCATCATCAAAAGGTTCAATTATACGACATACTCCATTTGTACATAATAATCCTCCTTTTAAAGATCCATATAATAGAGAAAACCTCATTGATGAGGTAATATGATAAACAAATTCTACATTCACCCAATTTCTTTCCTGATCAATACCCAGGAATTTTTCCAGAGGGTTTACAATTGATTTATTATCCAAAAATGATTCTTTTACTGATGTCTTATCTGATGTTAAGGTAAGGGACCATTTTGGTGATTTACTAACTGTAAAACTAATAAATGTATTCTTTTCTTGATCAAGACGCTTACCATTATCATCAAGAAAAATGCTCATTAAACTATCGGCAATAATCTGATTATTCTTTTCCTCATACCACCAATACCCTTTGGATAACCATTGTAGTTCTATTTTTGATTCTATACTCCAACCATTGCTAAAAGAATAACTAAAGTTTAAAGGAATAGTTTGGGCATCTGTAATACTATATGTAAAGGATTGACTAGTATCTGTAACCGTATTTTGTAGTAAATCAATAATATCTTTCATATCTGCATAGCCCACTTTGATAAACATTTTATTTTGAAGTGTACGAAAAGTTAATTCAGTATAAAAATCCTTAAACGGCATTGCTGCAGGATCAAATTTGGGTAAAAAAGATAATTCTTTATCCTTTTTCCACATAAAGTTTTCATCCATTACCCATGAATGAGTCCTGTTTGATTGAGAAAAAATCGACAAAAATTCAATGTTATCTGAAAATGAACCGATTAATTCTGCTTTATAACCAACTTCATTATTGAAATCCGTTTGATGTGAAATACGATTCATTAGAACATTTTCATGAATATGAACTGCAACTGGAGGATTTTGGTAAGGTTGATTATATCCATAATAATCTACTATATTAAAACGTGATATTGGATCTATCATTGCATATCTATAATTAATATATTCAAGATTTAAACTAAATAAGTTAAAGTATAAGTTTAAGTTACCATATAAACCTTTTCCTTTCCCGTGAGAACTCCATCTATCTTCATCAAATTCATAAGATCTATTCATTATATATTCAGTATAAAAATCAAAAACAGAATGCATATAACTATAACTTAGGCTGTGTAATTGATTTTTTAAATTCAAAGTATCTTCAGGAAAAGTATTCACTGGGTGTTTCTCTAATCCCTGAAGAAAGGAAAACCCAAAATCATGATTGCCTAATAATTTTTGAATATTAAGACCATATAAATTATGAGATACATGATAATTATGGGTACGATTATTAAAACCTAATGCATTGATTGTACTTTGACTAATATCTGTTTTTCCAGCAATGACTTGGGTAGAAAATGATGGGTTATTATACATTAGTGTAAGTCCACGGATTCCAGTATCTCGATCTATGGGCTGATCATCTACAGAATTTAATACAAGACCTCTACCCCAAATTTCATACAAATCTCCAATTTTTAATTTAACTGGTCCATTATCATATTCAAGACGCATTTTTCTCACTCCATTGATCCCTCTACCTAGTTCTGGAGGATCACTATATTCTAATTGAATCCAATTAGTGAAGGCATCATATTGTAAATTGGTATTTATTAAAGTCTCATTATAATAATAACCTGAAGAGCTTTCAGCTAGCCTTGTCTCAGTATTACCTGAAAAAGACACCTGGGCATATGCTACAGATATTGCTCCAAAAATAATGATATTTTTCACTTATCGCCTACCTTAGTACGATTTACGTTAAGAAATTTTAATATTTGAGTCTCTATCTCATTTTCATCTCCTGGTATAAATCCTTGATGATACCACGAAACTTTACGATCTTTATCAATGAGTATTACAGTGGGCATCACCATAGCATTCATTTTTTTGGCAACTTCTTGATTCGGGTCAAGTCCTACAAGAAAAGTATGCTTTTTTGCTCGTATATAACTCTTTACTTTTGACATACTCTTTGGAGAATCAGTACTGATTGCTAATACTCTAAATCCTTGATCAGAATATTTTTTATGAAATTCTTCAAGAAAAATCATTTCCTTTTTACATGGAGCACACCATGTAGCCCAAAAATTAACTAATATTGGTCCATCTTCAAGTAATGAAGATAAACGAGTTTGTTTCCCGTTAATGAGCTTAATAGATAAATCTGGAAGCATCATATCACGTTTTTGATCTGCATATGATGAAGGCAAGGTTATTAATAGCAAAATTAGGTATAATAATCTTTTCATTTAAATACTCAATTCAATATAATCTATTATTAATCTTATATTTCTACGGTTTAGTGGGAAGAAATACTCATAAAATTACCTTAACCAGATATAAAATGATAAACACTGGTTACAGGTGAGGAAAAATAATTGCTCCTAACTCTGCTTCAGGAATGAATTTCAAACTTACTCTACCAATTTGATCGACTTCTTCAATCGACATTTTTAGTTTGTAATTGGCCTTTATATCTACATCTTCAAGAGCTACCTGAAGAGACCATCCACCCATAGTAAAATCAACTAAAGGGGAAAATTGATGTAATGGTACAAAATGAATTTTGTTTGATGTGAGACTATACCATCTAGATTCTGGCGTATCTAATATTATCGCCATAACTATGCCATCTTTATCATAAAATCGTATTAATGGTACGGCACGATAATTTCCAACCGATACGTTTCTTTGAAATTCAGAATCAAAATTAAAATTTTCTCTATCAAAATGAACAATTGTTAATGAGCCATCTTGTTTTAACCCAGAATATGGTAAAGATGTTAACATATCATTCATAATATTACCTTTTATACCGTAATCGACTTTCAGGCTAACTGTTATCATATCTTCGTCTGTTTCCTTATCATACTCATATGTAGGTTTATTTAAATAAACCTCATAAGGCTTATCCATTAGATTATCTAAAACTTGATTAAGTAATACCGTATTATTCTTATTTTCTGGAAGAGGTTCATTAAAAGGTCGATTATCAATGTCTACAACCCATTCATCTTCAGAAACAGGATTTTTAATCTTGTTTGTTATTGGTTCTCCTCTTGCACCAATTACAAAATCCATTGATTTCTCCAATTCAGCTATTGCATCATCTATAGATGATGTGATAACGGCTCCTCTTTCTCCAAACGTTTTTGGAATCACTGAAGCTTGTGGCTTTGTAAAGTCCGGATATATTTTTTTTATGGTTCTTTTAATTGGCAGATAGGGCATACATACAGTTTTTACTATTTCAGATAACTTATTATTTAATTGAGGCACATTATTATAGCTACCAATTATCTCTCTTTTATCTAATTCATCCCAATTAGCAATATCGATAAATTGCATATCTACAGTAATTTCATCCATTTTACGGGTAAACTTACCTAATGCAAGAATATTCCTTGAATCTCTAGGTTGTTTTAATAATAATGATCTATTATTCATTATATTTTCTAGATCATCACGATTTCGCAGAAACAAACCGTCTATAGCAGTCAATTCTTTTGTTAACATATCTGTAAAACCAGCCCCTAACCAAGCAATAACTTTTTCATCATTAATATTTTCAAATGGGAGTAAATACAAATATAGCTTAGGTGATGCATTAAGAACATTTAACGTAATGACCATTATGCATAGGTTGCAGAATAGTCTTTTCATTGTGTCCATGGTATATAAATTAATTGCATTGAATTAGTATATCCAGATCAAAATTAGAAATTATTATCTTTTTGTAATTTTTGACCAAGAGTCTCTTAGAGTTACAGTTCTGTTAAAAACAGGTTTTTCTTCTGATGTAATAAGATCTGGACAGAAATAACCTAATCTTTCAAATTGCACAGTCTCTCCAGGAGCAAATTCTAATAATGACTTTTCTAACATACATTTTGACGAAACTTCAAGAGAATTTGGATTCATCACTGTTAAAAAATTTTCAGCAGAATCAGGGCTTGGATCTGAAAAAAGTCTATCATACAAATTTACTGTAGCATTAATTGAATCTTGAGCATTAACCCAGTGTAAAGTTGCTTTCACTTTACGTCCATCAGCAGCATTTCCACCTTTGGTTTTAGGATCATATGTACAGCGTAATTCTATTGGATTTCCTAAATCATCCTTAACTACTTCATTACATGTAATAAAATAAGCATAACGCAATCGTATTTCTCTACCAGGAGCTAAGCGAAAAAATTTCTTAGGGGGATCTTCCATAAAATCATTTTGCTCTATATATAATTCACGGCTAAATGATATATCTCTGACACCCGAACTAGAATTTTCTGGATTATTAATTGCTTCAAGCATTTCAGAACTATTTTTTTGATAATTTGTGATTACAACTTTTATTGGATTTAGGACAGCCATTCTTCTTTCAGAAATTTTATTTAGGTCTTGTCTTAAATAATATTCAAGCTTTGCCAGTTCCATAATATTATCTCTTTTCGCAACTCCTACTTCATTCATAAAATCTCTTATTGCACGAGCAGTGTATCCTCTTCTGCGCATACCAGAAATTGTAGGCATACGAGGATCATCCCATCCAGAAACATGCTTTTTATCAACTAACTTTTTCAACTTCCTTTTTGACATCACTGTATAATCCAGATTTAATCGAGCAAATTCTATTTGTTGAGGATGGTATACACCAAGCCTATTTAGATACCAGTCATATAAAGGTCTATGGTCTTCAAACTCAATAGAGCAGAGAGAATGTGTAATACTTTCTATTGAATCTTCTAACCCATGTGCCCAATCATACGTTGGATACACACACCATGCATCTTTAGTACGATGATGATTCGCATGAATTATTCGATACATAACTGGGTCACGCATATTCAAATTAGGATGAGACATATCTATTTTAGCTCTTAATGTTCTTTCACCATCTTTAAACTCACCAGAAGTCATTCGAAAAAAAAGTTTAAGGTTTTCTTCAATACTTCGTTCTCTATATGGACTATTTTTACCTGCTTCTGTTAAATTGCCTTTTGACTGTCTAATATTTTCACTTGAGAGATCACAAATATAAGCATCTCCTTGTTGGATCAATTGAATTGCATACTTATGCATCTCATTAAAATAATCTGATGCAAAACATAAACGATCATCCCAACTATAGCCAAGCCAAGATACATCATCTTGGATAGCATTTACATATTCTATTTCCTCTGATACAGGATTAGTATCATCAAAACGCAGGTTACATTTACCACCATATTCTTTAGCAATATTAAAATTCAAACAAATAGCTTTTGCATGCCCAATATGCAAATAACCATTGGGTTCAGGCGGGAATCTTGTATGAACTCTCTTATCAAATTTTTCCGATAAATTATCTTCATCAATAATACGCTGGATAAAGTTTCGTTGTTTATCAGTCATCTTTTAAAGGAAAAATATCTAAAGCTTTTCTTAATCTACGAAGAGTAGTCATCTTACCTAACAACTCTATTAATTCAAATAAACCAGGGCCATGAGATTGTCCTGAAACTGCTAAACGTACTGGATGAATTAATTTAGCAGCAGAAACAGCCATTTCTTGAGCAGTATCACGTAAAGACTCATCTAAATCTTTTTGAGACCAATTCGAAAGCTTCTCTAAACGCGTTATAAAATTATTAATTAATTTATTAACAGATTTATCTTTCCAACGTTTAATTATAGCATTCTCATCAAAATCTTTGGGATCAGAGAAGAAATATGCAGATGCTTCTTTTAGCTCATTTAATGTCTTAGCCCTTATTTTCATCAATTTTAATACATTAAAGATATAAGTGTCTTTTGAATGTTTTTGCCAATTTGGGTCATCTTCTCGTATTTCATTTAACAAGTTTTTTTCAGATTTACGAATCATATGTTGTCCAGCTACCCAATGGAGTTTTTTCTCATCATAAACTGCACCTTTTTTCTGTATTTTATTAATATCAAATTTTGATATCAAATCTTCTAAAGAAAACAACTCATCTTCAGAATCAGAATTCCATCCTAACATCGCAATATAATTCAGTAGCGCATCTACTGAATACCCTTGTTCTCTAAAATCCTCAACAGCTGCAGCACCATGTCGTTTACTTAAACGTTTTTTATCAGATCCTAGTATCATAGGTAAATGGGCAAAATTTGGAACTGGATAATTAAGCGCAGAATATATCAAAATTTGTTTTGGAGTATTAGATATATGATCTTCACCTCTAATAACATAGTTAATACACATATTATTATCATCAACAACTACTGTAAAATTATAGGTTGGAGAACCATCAGAACGGACGATAATAAAATCATCTATTTCATTATTATTGACATTTATTTTTCCATAAATTTTATCCTCAAAAAAGGTTGATCCTTTGCTTGGGATTTTTAATCTTATAGTAAAAGACTGTCCCGAGTTTATCAAACCTTTTTGATCATCCAACGATAAATCCCGATATGTTTTGGGTACACGGAATTCTCCACCTTCTTTTTTAGCTTTTTCACGTGCAACTTGTAATTCTTCTTTTGTAAGAAAACATCTATATGCACGTCCATTATCAAGCAATTTTTGTACTTCTTCTTTATAAATTAAATTTCGTTTTGATTGGTAGATTAATGGTTCAGACCATTCCAACCCAAGCCATTCAAGAGAATTAAGTATTTGATCTGTATATTCTTGTTTTGATCTTTCTCTATCTGTATCCTCAATTCGTAGGAAGAAATTTCCTCCATTATGCTTTGCATATAACCAATTAAAAAGCGCTGTTCTAGCTCCTCCTAAATGAAGTTTTCCAGTTGGACTAGGAGCAAAACGTACACAGGGTGATTTATTCATTAGATTAATTTATTAACATTAATATCGCGGAGGGGGAGGGATTTGAACCCCCGGACCCTTACGGGTCAACGGTTTTCAAGACCGCCGCATTAAGCCGCTCTGCCACCCCT
>CERL01110596.1_pt1 | contig 13156 bp, 5 predicted proteins | sample 530811 | NCBI WGS metagenome assembly CERL01 (sample SAMEA2620995, study PRJEB7988) | marine metagenome | isolation source: saline water (ENVO:00002010), including
GTTATCAGTGGTTCTCGTATGATTGATACTAAAACCGTTAATGGTGGACGTATCATGTATGTTGGTTCAGAATTGATTCCTCTTCTAAGAGCTATGACTGACTTACATAGTGCACCTGCATTTGTTTCTGTTGAAAAATATGCAGACGCTGGTAATGTTATGAATGGTGAAATTGGAACAGTAGATCAGTTCCGAATTGTTGTAGTACCAGAAATGCAATTCACCGAAAACGGTGGTGCATCTGCCGCTGATACTGCAGGTACCGGAGATAATGGTGCAGACATCTACCCAATGTTAGTTGTTGGTGATGGTGCTTTCACTACTATCGGTTTCCAGACAGATGGAAAAAGCGTTAAATTCAGCATCAACCATAAGAAGCCTGGTAAAGAAATAGCTTCTTTGGATGATCCATATGGTGAAGTAGGGTTCTACTCTATCAAATGGTACTATGGATTTATGGCGCTTCGCCCAGAACGTCTAGGAATTATCTGGACTGCTTTGGCAGCTGTATAATCATAAATAGATGTCACCTCGAGGGCGTTAGCCCTCGGGGGGACGTTTAACTAAGGAGAAGATGTATGCAAGTTGAAACACCTATCAGTGAGCTTACTGATGAAGAAATTAAACAGGAATTAAAAGAATATGGAATTAAATTCCATCATAAGACAGGGTCATCTAAATTAGCTGAACTGTTATATACTGCTCGGGAAAACCCAGAAGTAATGGTGCAAGATATTCCAGTTGCTGTAGATGATAGACCTTATGAGGGTGGGCTGCCAGATGCTAGTGAAGCCGCTAAAGCAGCTGCTGCAAAAGCATTAACAAAAACGGGTGAGAAAGAAGCTATGAAACTTGTGCGTATTGTTGTTACGCCTAATGACCCGCTAATGAGTAGTTATCCCGGTCTCATATTTACTGTAGGTGCTTCAGGTCTTAATGGCGGGAAAATGATTAAAAAGTATGTTCCTTTTAACAACGAAGAAGGATGGCATGTTCCGCAAGTTATCCTGAATCAAATTGAATATGCTGAAATGCAAAAATTTAAAACAGTAACTATGCCTAATGGTGAAAAACAATTAGAGCCATATATTACTAAGAAATTTAATGTTCGAATATTAGATCCACTAACTAAAGAAGAGTTAGAAAGATTGGCTGCATCTCAAGCAGCAAATCCTGCATTTCATCAAGGGAGTTAACTAATGGCTATTACTATTGCTGATCTAACTGCCGGTGTAACTACCGATGCTAGTAATGTAGTAACAGGTACAGGTGTATTCGATGACTTAATGGAAACCGTCAATGCACATATGGCTGCCCAATTTAATTTAGGCCGTATTACTGGCAGTGATTATGCAACAGTATATTTAACAGCTATGCAAGCAGCTGTTCAACAAGCTGTAGCTTATACAGTAGGCATGCAGAAAGGCAATGCAGAAGAAGCTCTATTGTTCCAAAAAGAAGTTACTGAATTTGCTCAAACTGAACAATCTACTAAAGTAGCTCCTACAACTACTTCTGTGGCAGGGAGAGCAAATAACTTGTCTAGTGAACAAGCTAAAGGTTTTAAATGGAATGCAGATCAAAAATATCTTAAAACATTATTAGATGCATGGGCGGTTAATATATCTACAGCTGGAGTTGCTTCTACTGGTGTAACAGCTCTTAATGTTACTGGAACAGGAAATATAAATACCCAAATCACAAACGCTGAACCTACGGGGTAAGCAATGGGTTTTATCGCTAGTGTAATCTCAGCAATTGTAGATGTTATTGTTTATATAGTAGAAGCAGTTGTACAAATAGTTGAGATGGTTGTGCAGTTAATTATGGTACTTCTTGGGTATGGTGGAAGTACCCAAATTGTTGAGTACTTTGAAGTTCGTAATTACCCCCTTTTTGAAGATGTAGATCGCAAAAATCCCACCACACAAGCATTACTACAAGCAATCCTCCAAAATAAAGATCTATCTACTTCTTTAATTTACAATTTAGTATTCCGTAGTATGAAAGGGAATATTAAAGAGTTTATGGCTTTTATTGAAAATGGAAACTATTTTGAAGGGTTTCCTGAACTTGATTCATATATTGTAATTGTTGATTATGATGAATTAACAGCCGCACTACAAACTCTTAATGGAGTTCCGTGTACACCCGGAGTATCAGCTCTTAGAGCTCTTACTAAACAGGATTGGGTTAAGTACTGGTTGCAAGAAAACAAAGGCTATGATGTAGGTGCTAATCTACTAGGCACAGAATATCGTGAAGTTACTACTGGTCCATTTACGCCTGCTGCAGATACACATAATGTTACTCTTAGCCCGGGCAATATCCAACTAGATATAACAAGTGCAGTAGCTCCCTCAGATGATGTATTAGCTGATACGAGATGGCTAATTAATTTAAGCACTATTGTATATAACGTACCTACAGATGATTATACGATTGAAGCATACAATGCAGCTGGTGTAACAATAACTCTCCCATATAATGCGCCATCTAGACCTACAGAACTACATTATGTAGCTGAATATTTTCGAAATGTAGACCCAGGTAGAACATATTTATTTGTTTATAAAGTTGGAGAGGGAACCTATGTTGATTTAGATACAGTAGAAGAACCTATTAATATTGATAACAGCGTAATACAAGCAATGCCTGCTATACCTTTAAGGATTAGTAATTCAAATTACACAACCTTTGGGGCTACTAAACAAGCAGCAATAGAAGATTTATTAGGAATTATTCATTTAGATCCAGATGAAATTATAACTGGTGTAATGGCTGATGCTGGTTTAGCTCCAGGGGATATAGATAATGTATATGTAAATTTTGGGGTAAGAATGTGGGATACCTCTCAAGCAGGTATGTCTTATTTATTTAGAATGTTTGAAAACTTATACCCTGCCCAAGGTTCAACTCAAGGGATATATAACAATACACAACCGGGTGAAGTCCCTCCAACTAATAATATTTTAACTCGTACTGAAGATAAAGAGGATGCATTTCAGTGGAACTATATTAGTTACGCATTTACCTCATTAGTAGATATTAATGCTAATAGTGGAAGTACAGAGAATGGAATCTATTATTCGGATATGTCAAAATTTGATGCTAATAATATTTTAGCTACGCCTTACTATAGTTCATCTGGCAAAGGTACATATAACGTTGGATATAAAGCTGATAATTTAACAGAAGTAGCTGATTTTTTAACAGGTAATGGGGTAACTAATCCTGGTACTACTACATCAGAAGCAACCAATTGGCTCCAAGTAACTGAAAGAATGAGTTATAACAATCCAACTCCTGTATTACAGGAATCTGATGGCAGTACAGCTACATTAATTTATTTAACTCCTGATGCCGTATATGAGAATAATGGATCAGGTGTATTAAAATTAGTTCAACAAGCCTCAGAAGAAACAACGTCTGGACAATCAATTACTTACTACAAAATCAAACCTAGTGGATTAGCTGCATATACGGTTGCTGCTCCTATTGGAGCTATGCGTGTTATTGATGGTGATACAGGTGTATTTAAAACCGTTAAATTCAATCTTGGAGCCAAAGAAGATTTAATGGTCCCTTTTGTATATACATTTGTAAAAGGTCTATCGAATACAGATCAGGCTCAATTATTTTTAGCTGGAGCTCATCTATCCATTTATGTAGCTCATTATGAAGTTATCCATCATGCAGGTATGGATTTTCTTACAGCTCTCGTAATGCTTATTCTTCTTGTAGTTATTATTTATTATACTATTACCACATTTGATCCTACTGCTTTAAAGGCATGGTTAGCAACTGTTGCAGGAGCTGCGGCTACTTCTGGATTACTAGCTGCGGCTCAAATAGTATTAAGTAAATTAGCTGTTTACGCCTTTAAATGGGTAGTTATGGCTATTATCCAACAGATTATTGTAGAAGTAGCAGGAGATACTGAATTAGGTATGATTCTTCAGCTATTAGCTACTGTAGCTTTCATGTCCTGGGAAGGAAGTATTACATATGGACAAGCACCACCAGATTTTGTAGGACCTATGCCTGCAAATGCTCCTTCAAGTATTCATTTTAATTCTATGACAAGTTTTAAAAGTCCAGCATCGTTTACTCCTCTGCAGTGGGCTGGACTGGCGGTGCAAGCATTCAGTGGTATGAGTTCATTGAAAGCAATAGCAATTGCAGAAGGTCTGGAAGAATTATCAGCTCGAAAAAGTGCTTGGGATATAGAACGAGCAAAAAAACTAACAGAAATTGAAAAATTAACTGAAATAGACTATGGGATGGATCAATATGGTGTTGCAGGAGCAACTCAAATGTCATGGAGAAAACAATCTGGAATACCTATGTATGCTGAATGGACCATTGCAGGGGGGATAGGTATAGTTCCTATGACATTAGCAAGTATTGCTATTACTCCAGATTTTGATTTTTATGGTGCAACGTACGACGTATAATAGTATGATTTCAATGACAACTGTATATAGACGCAGGAGATAACAAATGAATTATGGTAAACCTTTAAATCAACAAAATTTTAATAATTGGGAAGATCGATGGAAAGCGTCATGGAAACCGAGAGCTGGGCAGCAAGATGGGCTTCACGATATGAGTGGAGGTATTATGGAAGATACTTCGCCAACCCTTGGTGGAGTTCCTATATGGAGATTACAAGAGAAATTTGGTCAGGGTATGCGATCAAACTCCGGTATTTTAGCAGATCCTCAGCCAGTTCCAGGTATGCTTAGTAAAATGGGTTCTTGGATGGGTGGTCATCCTATGGATGCTGCGAAAATAGCAATGAATCTTTGGGGTGCTTATAATCAAAATCAAGCAATGGGCCAACAACAACAGTATATGGATCAAGTAGAAAAAGCTATGGTATTTGATCAAAAGGATGTAAATAGAAAATGGAAATTAGGTATGGGTGACTATAGAGTTAGAGAAGAAGATCAGAATCAACATCGTAAAGCACAAGGCATGGAAAATAAGAAAACTAACTTTACTGTATAAGGGGCTAGCATGTCAGTATTAAAAGGAAATATATCATCAGTAATGCGTAGGAGAGATAATACTCTCTTAGATAAACTGCGAGCAGGATACACAGATGCTGCTAGCATTCGTAATGCTGCATTAGCAGAAGCTAAAGACGCACTTGGGACTATAGGTAGTAGCGCTGATGATGATGTTAATTTAGCTCTATCTCAAGCTCAAACTAAAGATGAAGTTCAAAATATATTAGGTAATCTTAGCCCTTTAGCAGATAAAGGGACAGCTAGTACAGCAGGAGATGCACGAACTTTAGGTTTATTAAACGAAGAGAAATTAAGAACAGCTAATATTATTTCAGATATAGGTGCTAAAGATGTATTAGAAGGATACCAAAATAAGATAACAATAAAAAAAGAACTTGGGGAACTTGCACAATTTACTCCTGGTACACCTGAATACAAAGCAAAAGCAGAAGAACTACATCAACGTAATCTTGCCACCGGAACTCCTGATAAAGCAATCACTGACATTTATGATCAAGAATTTGGTAATGCTGATATTACTGTAAGTCCTGATACCATCCAAGCTGCTGTAGGAGTAGGCGTGGATATGACTAATCCAAGTAATTTTGGTAAAGCAGCACATGATAGAGCTGTTAGTACTATCTCAGATAGGTTAGAAGCACAATGGCCCGGTATACGTGATAAATCAGTATTTGATAAAAGAGCTAAAGATTTATTAAGTAAATCTGAATGGGGACAAAATTTTGATCGACAAACTAAACTTGAAGCAGGCGAAACTACTCAAAGTGTTCGATTAAAAGAACGTAGTGCAGCTATAGCAAATGCAATTAGTTTACAAGATCCTGATTTAGTTGATGCTGAAGTAAATAAGACTTTAAATTTCTTACAAGCAAATAACATAACTGGACCAGAAGCTGACGTATTTAATAAAAATGTAGAATTAGCATTAGATCGTTCTAAGGTAGATCCTGCTGCTGTTTTTGAAAATGCTGAGTATGGTGGTGTAGATTATAAAACAGCAAAAAAAATATCACCAATGCAGGCTTCTTTGTTAATAGCAGACTTAAAAGAAACATATCGTAAAAAATATCCTAACTTACCAGATAGATTATTAGACCCGCAAATTGCTAAAGTTATTAAAAATAATCAAGCACTAGGTTACGCTATTTCTGAGGGAAAAAAAGATGCTGCATTTCAATCAAATCTAGATTCAGATTTTAGAGAGGCAGCTCAGGAATATAAAGCACAACAGCATAAAGCTCTCTTTAATATGGCACAGCATGGTACAAAAACTTATATAGCCGATAGATTGACTAATAAGTTAACTAAATTAAAATTTAAATCTGGTGATAGTATCTCTCATGAAGATGCTAATGAAATATCTAGGGAAACTGCACAAGTAGTAGATCGAATAAAAGGATTTTTTAAGGATGAAAAGGGTAGATTTCTTCCTGGTGCTAGTAAACAAACATTAGCAGCGTTCCGATTAGCTGTCTCTAAAGCTATTATTGGAAATGCAGGTATTGATGAAGATAGCTTACCATTTGACGGAAATGATCTTGTATTTTCAACTTTAAATAGATATCGACAAATGAGTGATACTTCCGATTATGAATTGTTAAATTTATTTGTAGAAGCACTCCCAGATTCACAACGATCTATTAAAACGAATAGAGATGGAGATGTTAATGTAACAGAAGGAATTAATAGATTTACTGAATTTGCTCAAGGAAGACTTGCTGATGCGCAATCTCAAGATTTAGGTAGGATGTCTAGTGGGTGGAGATCAGTAAAAACCTCTCTTAATAGTCTGGGAGCAAATTTTGATAGGTTAAAACCTATACCTGTAAGTAATAGATTTAGTAGTCTTACTGGGACAGTTAATGTTGATTACTCGAAGATAAATACTTCTGTAAAAAATGCAAAAAATGCAATAATGGGTAAAAAGATTAATAAAGGAAATTCAAAGAATCCTTATCAATAACTTTTTATGAACTTTTATATAAGTAAAGATACCTCATGGCTCAGCCGACCAATGAAGAGATTATACAACAATTAACAAACTCCACAACTCCTGATCAATCTACGAATGGCGCTGCAGTAGCTACTCCCCCTCCTACAGAAACATCCGATGTTGCAGTGGCTAAAGCTAAATTAGCTTTTGCAAAAAACAATTCAAAGCAAAATGTTGATACAGCTAAAGCTGTACTTAAAGTTAAAAAAGCTTTAGGTATTGATCCTCGTGTTGAAACGCTTACAAACCACATGGACATCGTAGATGCACATGATGTAAATGCTTATGCCCCAGCTGATAAACCCCCTGCTTCTACATTCAATACTGTACGGACTGGAACGGGTCCAACAGAAATTCCACCAGGAGAAAAAGAATGGGATAAAAATGCATATACTAACCTTGTTATGCCAGCAGAAGGTGGTGCGGAAGGGTCCAACGCTAAAAATAAAACTTCATCAGCTACTGGAAGTTTCCAGTTTATTGAAGGCACATGGTTGGATTTAATGAAGAAGCATCCTAATTTGGGTCTAACTTACCCAAGTAAAGCTAATCCCAAGGCTATAGACGGACGTAAAGATCCAGAACAAGCAAGGAAAGCACATGAAGCGTTCATGGACGACAATATAAAGATTTTGAAAAAGAATAATCTTCCTATAACGAATACAAATATGTACATAATGCATACTCTCGGATCAGGTAAGGGGCCTGAAATTCTGAAACTTGCTAGAGATGGAGAGACTAAGGAAGCTTCAACATTTCTTAGTAAGAGAGTTCCATTAAATAATGAATCCTGGTTTAGGAATAAGCCCACTCCACAGGGTCTAGTAGATCACTTGTCAAAGCATTTACATCAGTATGCCCCAGCTGATCCACCGACAGGCACATATGTGGTAAAAAAGGGTGATACATTATCATTAATTGCTAAACGCAATAATATATCATTAGAGAAGTTAAAAGAATACAACCCTTGGACTAAAAAAGATCCTGACTCCATAGTGGAGGGTCAGGAACTATTTTTTGAGAAACCTATTGATTTTGAAGAAGAAGATTACCAATTTGGAGATGGTAGCGTAGCAGACTCGGGCGTTAGCCAAGAGTCTGCTACACCTATTGAACCTGATCCTGGTGATGAATTAGAAGATACTAGTCTTAGTAGAGAAGAACAGGATGCATTAGCTAGAAAAGCACAGTATGAACAAGATTTAAAGAGACACCCAGAAAAACTTGGTAGACCACTAACTCCTCCACCGGAGGTTAAGGATGAAGAAGAGGAGCTTAAAAGTATCCGTGCGGGAATTGAAGGAATTGATGAATTTGGAGCTGAAGATACATACGCTACTCCTGCTCCAGAAACATCCGCTGTTGAACCTGTTGTTGAAGAATCGATTGAAGAGACTGAACAGAAATTAACTCCTCTTAAAGAACATAAGCCCCATCCTGAAAAAGAATCAGTAGTACTTAATCAATTAGAAGCAGGTGTAGAAAAAGTTAGTGAAGAAGCCACAAAACTTGGCAATACATTAGTTGAAGCAAAAGATGCTTTTATTAGTGGTGTTTCACAAGCTCCAGATTTAGCACTAAAAGGTGCCGAAAAAGCTGTTAAATCAATTACAGATCAACTTCCTGATCTTCCTTCTACTGCTGATGCTGCTAAAGTATTTGATCAATTAGAAGCATTTGGTAATGACATACTTAATAAAGCAGATGAACTTATTGATACAGGAGTTGCTAAAGTTAAAGGTACCGCTACAGTAATAACAAAAGATGTTTTAGCTGATATTGAAATAGCTAAAGAACTTGGCAATAGATTAGTTGATGCAAAAAATAATTTTGTAAAAGGAGTAAGTAAATCTGGAGAAATACTATCTGATAAAGAAAAATGGGTTGATGCAAAAGATGCATTAGTTAAAGGTGGATCTAAAGCTCCAGGTGAAGCATTAGAAGGTTTAGGAAAAGCAGGAGATAGTATAGCTATAGGAGTAGGAGCAAAATCAGATCCATCTACATTACCGCCCCCATCTAATGTTAATTATTATGATTTAGTAAGTAGCAGTGATCCTAAAGAAGAACAACGTTTATCTATTATGAATATGGATGTTAGTCCACATGTAAAAGCTAGTGTTCTTGCATTAACTGAAGCACCACATATGGAGATAAATTCTCCAGTTGTTAAAACTAAAGGACCTAATGTTTTAGGACTTGAAGATGGTACATGGGTTGCAATTATTAATGGTAAACCCGTAACTAATTTAACTGAAGAAGAAGCAACTTATTATGCTACTCGTTTTGCACGAGATGCTGCAAATCAAGCTAATGGTGCTTATAAAGAATGGTCTATTGGTGATGTTAAGAACTATTTAATGGGAAGTATTGGTGGTCTTGATGCATATGTTGCAGGTGCTATTGTTGGAGAACAAAGTCTACAAGGAAAAGTTAATAATTATAATAAATTAAAACAGGCTCAAGTACTACTTAATAAGAAAGAAACTGATCTTACACCTGCAGATGTTAAAATGTATAGATCTATTCTTACTAGTAAAACTTTAACTACTGCTCAAGAACAATTTAAAAACGATCCAAAATTTGGAGTACTTTCTAAATTACAAAAAGAAGCTGATGAAAACAACGAACAAAGAGAAAGGATTACAGAATACGCGGATAAATGGAGAGCTCTTTTCCCAACAAATGATGCTGGATTTCAAGCGAGTCAATCAATTTATGATTTAATTGCTGATAAAGATGGTGAACTTGCTGCTGTTTGGGAAATGTTAAAAAATCATAAAGCAGCTTATGCTAAAGAAGGATTAGGTAGTGCTGCGTATTCTTTAGCTTTAGTTGCTGGAGGATTGTTTACAGGAAGTGCCACATTAACTACTTTTATTAGAGATGAATCTCAACGTGCTAAAGCAGCATGGATTGAAAAGCATGGGGAAGAAAATTACACGCCAGAAGTTCAAAATTCTATTGAAAATTGGATGGCATTAAAAGTAATTACTCAAAAAATAAGTTTAGGTTATTTAGATAAAGTAGTTGGTAAAGGTCCTCCTGGAGGACATGTGCAGTGGATTCGAAAAATAGCTAAAAAGATAGGAGAGAATACTCCTACTAGCATTAAAATTTTAGGTAAAATTGGAGGTAAAGCTGTTGATTTCGTAAGTGGTGCAGCTGGTGAAGCTGTTCAAGGTGGTGCAGAAGTAGTTATTGAGGGACAACTACCCAAAGAAACAGTTGATTGGAGAGCAACATATAAGGGCGCATTAATGGAAGGACTTGGATCTCTAACATTAGGACCTACATTTGTTGCAGCAAATGTAACAACAGCTGTTACTAAAAAAATTCTTAGTCCATCAAATGAACAACAATTAAAAGATGGATTAAAAAAGAAAAAAACTGCAATAGAAGAACAAATTAAAAGAATTGAAAAATTTGAAAAGGATACGAATCCTAAAGATCTTGCGCGTTTAGAAGAACTAACTAATGAAGTTGTAGAAGTTGAATCAGCTATAGCTGAATTACCTAATGTTACTACTGATGCAAAAAGTGGTGAATTAAAAGTAGAAACAAAAAATCCTAAAATTAAAAAATTATTTGAGAAACATAAAGATTTAGCTAATCAAACTAATGGTACTGTAGACGATGTGATAAATGCTATTAGTACAGATTTAGAAGAAAATTTAAATACTTCAGGGTCAGAATTAGATACATTACAAAGTCGTTTACCTCAAGTTGTTACTAAAGAAAATAGTATAAGAGAAACTTTTGCAGGACGGTCAGATACTGATACGATTAAAGTAAAAGATACACAATATGGGGAAGCATTAAATAAAGAAGTTGAAGGATATGAAGAAGATCTTAAAACAATTGAAGCTGATGAAAAATCTTCTGATATTCAAAAAATTATAGCTACGGAAAAAGTACAAGAAAAAATAAATAAAATTGGAAAGGTATTAGAAGAAACAGCTAAACCAAGTTTATTAAAAGCTGAAAAAGAATATCAAAAACTTCAATTAGAAAAAGTAACAACTCAACTTGAAGGTAAGCAAGAAAATATAGTTAATGTTCAAATTAATAAAAATGCTGGAAAAGATATTGATGATAGTGGGGTTGATGCTATTTTAGAAGAAATAACAATGCTTGCTGAGCCAAAAAATAATCCTAACTACATACCTATTGAAGATCATCCAGATTACGGACCTGGTGATATAGTTGATCTAAAAAATGATGAAAATCAAGAAAGTCAAGATACACAAGGCTATGTAATTGAAGAAATTGTTGGATTATTAAAAGATGGAAAAGTGCATGTACGCATAAAAGGTCTAACTGAAACTATTCCAGTAGACCAGTTAATTCCTCGAGTTCGCCCTGATGAAACTCCTCGTACGATACTAGAAAAATTTCAAGAATTAACTCAACGCAATATGAGCGATGAGGCTCGAAAATTAGTCCAAGCTAAATTTGATGAGTTTGTTAAAAAATATGCTCCTAAAGATGACGGTAAAGGGGGTAAAACATTTGGTTCTATTGAGGATAGCGAAGAAGAGCATGATAAATTATCCATTGATGAAACAAAGAAAAAATTAGCGCAATCAAAAGCAGATCCAGATGCTCCTGCAGAAGATACACTCTATTGGCAAAATCAAGTTGATAGAAAAATAGAAAAAGCTAAAAGAGCTGAAAAAGAAGAACAAGCCGAAAAAACAATGGCTGATGTTCATGAAGAAATTTTAGAAGGTGATACTAAAAAGTGGAAAGGTTTAGCTAAATACCATGAAGAAATTATTAATTCGTATAAGAATCTAACTGATCCTGTACTTCGTGACAGACATATTAGAGCACTTACTTCGAAAATGATTACTCATGCGACTAATTTAAGTAGTAAATTGGCTGAGTTTAAACGAGCTAAAGGTATGATCCCTAACTTAGCCTCTGGTATGGGTGCTGTTGTTGTAGGTTCAATTGATGAAAAGTCACCGAGAGGTGTACGCAAAATGAACTACAAAACGGTTTCTATGCCATTAACTGAAGCAGATGCAAAAGCTCAAGCTAAAGCTAATGGAGTTGAATATAAAGAAGGATCATCATTTGAAGCTCGTAAAACTAATGGACAATTCGTTACTCTTATCAGTGATAAAACCCATAAATTTGCAAACTTTACTATTAATAAGTCTGATGGTCTTATTAATAATTTAGAAGGAGAAGTTAAATATGGCAAGTTAATTATGGGAACAGTGCAGGGTTATAAGAAGACTTCTATGGCCCAAACAGCTGCTAATCAAGAAATTAAGATTAAAGCTAAGCAAAACGTATATGACACACTAGTTAAGCTAAGAGGGGCTATGCCTCGCGTTGTTGAAGAAGTAACAGATGAACAACGAGAAGATATTAAAATTGATGAAACAGTAGACGAAGCTTCTACTTTAGAAAATCAATTAAAAGAAGCTAAAACAGAATTAAAGACTACTGTTGATGCATTTAATGAACTGGGGGAAGGTGATGAGAATAAAAAAATTCTTCGAGACAAAATTGACGAACTCAAAACAACAATTGCAGGTCTTGAATCACGTATCGCAGAATCCAAAACTGATGAACCAGCAGGAGATGACACTCGGACAGAAGATAAAGCACCTGAAGAATCTGCTAAATCTCCTGATGAATCTACTCCTGATGTGCGAGAAACTACTAAAGATGAAGAAGGTAAGCCCGGAGAGCAAATCGAATTCTCCTTCGCAGGAAAGAATTTTGTAGAGTCTGCTACTCTAATATATCAAACAGCTCTTAAAGCAGTAAGCAAAGATAATTTAGATAAAGCTCTCGGCCTAGTTGGGAAAAAATTTACTGATTTAGTTAATATAGGTAAACGAGTTAAAGAAGGAGGTATTCATACTCTTTCTGATGCTGATTTTGAATCTACTAAAGCACTAACTAAAGCATTAACAAATCTAGGACTTGATCCTAAATCAGCTAAAGTTTTAGTTGCTAGGTACAGCAAATTTGCAAAACGTTTTAGAGAAACTCTTTATCATGCAATTGTAAAAGGAAATACAGTTGTATTAGTAGATAGTAGCTCTACTGAAAATGAAGCTAAATATGCGGGTACCCAATTTAAAGTTTTAGCTATTAAAGGAAA
>CERL01118828.1_pt1 | contig 13142 bp, 13 predicted proteins | sample 530811 | NCBI WGS metagenome assembly CERL01 (sample SAMEA2620995, study PRJEB7988) | marine metagenome | isolation source: saline water (ENVO:00002010), including
ACAAGACATAAGTTTTCCCGCAGATTTACCTACTGCATATTCAATAATTTTTTCTTCCGGCTCAAAAGGGGTTATGTCGTTCAAACCCAAAGACTGAATTGCTACCTCAATCAGATCACGTTCAGGCACACCGGTGGTTCTACGCTGTTTTTCTAAATAATGATATCCAGCCATAAGTAACGCCTCAAGAGGTACAAGCCCCACTAATTCGCTCCCTGTAACTCGAATACCTCTTTCCTCAGCCAATCTGCATGCTTCATCAAATACATCATGAACGGCTGACACCTTATAATTATTGAAATTAAATGATATTTGAGCGCGCTTAAAGGTTTGGATATACCATCCTACCCCTTTGACATCCTTGAAGAGCCCCTTTATCTTTACAGAACTCCCATCTTCATTACGTACGATCTCTCCATCTAATAAATTAGGCGAATCTGGATGGGGAGTCCGTTTACTTCTTCCGCTTTCACGAAGTTCAAAAGCAATATCTGTAGCAAGACGATGGTCTTTTGTATTTAAGTTGATATTATAGGCAATGAGAAAATCCCTCATGCCAATTACCGTAGCTCCCGCATCTGCATTCAAATCAGCAGGACCAAAATCAGGTTTCCATTTAGGGTTAGATAATTTTTTAGATAAGCCTTCGAATTCTCCTTGACGTATATTGGGCAAACTCTCACGCTCCGGAGTTAAGGCTGATTTTTCATAAAGGTAAACAGGAATTCCTAATTCATCACCCACACGTTGTCCTACCGATTTTGAAAGACTAATACATTCTTCATCCGACACTTCAGAAACCGGAATGAATGGGCATACATCCGTTGCACCCATACGAGGATGAGCACCCTTATGCTTTGACATATCAATGACATCAGCCGCTACTTTGATGCCCTGAAAAGCTCCCTCAGCAACCGCATCTGGTGATCCAACAAAAGTAACCACAGTACGATTTGTATCAGCACCAGGGTCCACATCTAGAAGAGTAATCCCCTCTACTGAGGTTATTGCATCCGTAATAATTTTAATCTTAGCTGCATCACGGCCTTCACTAAAATTGGGTACACATTCAACGAGTCTCATTATCCTACTTGAGCCACCTTAAATAAATAATTGATAAGGAATAATACTACAATCAATGTAGCTATCGTACCCATGAAAGACCGTTGATTTCGTCGTGAAGGAATAAGTTGATTAAAAAAACGTTTCATTACATTCCCGCAAATAAAAACATAAAGAAATTTACAAATGGACTAATAATCATCCAGATTGGAGAAAATGATGTGAACATGCCAAAAAGGATGAGTCCCATAAGAATCTGAGGTCCATACATCTGGAGTTTCATAACAATATCTGGATTATGACGAACCATGAGTCCTGAAAAAATCTGTGACCCATCCAACGGAGGAATGGGAATCATATTAAAAACTGCTAACATAATATTAATCTGGGTGAACATAATTAGCATGCTGGTGAGAACCCCCATATAGCCAGTTAACCGAATAATGGTACCGGCGATTAATGCCAATAATAAATTAGCGGCTGGACCTGCAAAAGCAATCTTCATCATATCGATCCGAGGATTTGCCAAATATCGGGAATCGACAGGGACAGGTTTTGCCCAACCAAATCCAACGAAGAGAATCATCAAAGAACCTAAAATATCCAGATGTACCATCGGGTTAAGGGTAAGACGACCAGCATATTTTGCTGTTGGGTCGCCCAGCTTATTGGCTACCCATCCATGGGAAAATTCATGAAAAACAAGTGCAAATAAAAGCACAGGAATTAACAAAACCAAAACCTCAAGTGGAAGTCTAAATAACATTAATCAAACCTCGGATGATATGTGCGATGAACTTCTTTTAAATGTTCTTTATCCAAATGAGTATAGATCTGAGTAGTGGTAATATCTGCATGACCTAGCATTTCCTGGACGGAACGCAGGTCTGCACCTCCTTCTAGTAAATGGGTGGCAAATGAATGGCGTAATGTATGAGGGCTCACTTCTTTATAAATGTCAGCAGAATTTGTCCATTTTTTTAATAGAATCCATATCATCATTCTTGTGAGTTTTCGCCCATTTCGACTTAGAAAAACTTCAGCCACGTTTGGATTCTTACATTTTAATGATTCCCGTTCCTTTTTAAGATAATTTTCCAGATTCTCACGAGCTATTGGTCCAATAGGAACAAATCGTTGTTTTTTCCCTTTTCCTTTCACTCGTATCATTTCTGTTTCATCAATTGGTGAGTTATGATCAGATTTATTATAAGTCCACAAAATATCTGCAGTCTTGAAATCACAAAGTTCAGTGACTCGAAGACCACAAGAATACATCATTTCGAAAATAGCTAAATCACGCAGTGCCATAGGCCCATTATCCGGTATAATACTTAGAATCACATCAATCTCTTGAACAGTCAATATATTGGGCAGTTTTTTAGGAACTTTAGGAGTTTCAAGCAATTGTGCAGGATTATCCTGCATAAACCCTTCTGCTGATAGAAAATTATGATAAGTGCGAATGGATGAAATAGCACGTTTTACTGAATTAGCAGCTAGATCTTTATCATTCAAATAACGAATATAAGATCGTATATGACCTAGAGTCACATTTCTGACAGATTTGATATTAAGTTTTTTTTGAAGAAAATTATGATACTGATTCAAATCTCGTTGGTAGGATTCCAACGAATTCCGGGCCAAGTTGCGCTCCAGTTTAAGCATGTTCATATAATCTTGGATAAATTGTTCCATTACTGATCCATGATGGCAGCTTCGAGCGATTCACATAAGATATGCTCTGTCAATAAGTGCCCCTCCTGAATTCGCTGTGTATCATTACTTGGGATGCAAATAGTTATATCAGCAGAACAGTCAGCCATTTTACCACCGGATTTACCTGTAAGAACGATGACAGAAATAGCTCTGGATTTTGCCACCTCAATTGCTCGAATCACATTAGGAGAATTTCCACTAGTAGATATAGCAACTAGAACATCACCAGCATCTCCAAGTCCTTCAATCTGGCGAGAGAAAATAGATTCATAACCCGTATCATTGGCCCATGCGGTCACAAAAGAAGAATCTGTTGTCAAAGCAATGGATGCAATGGCTGGCCTATCGTGATTTCGAAGACCGCCCATGAGTTCTGCTGCCATGTGTTGTGCATCAGCTGCTGACCCTCCATTCCCACACCATAAAATTTTTTTTCCATTTATTACCGCATCAATCATCATTTCAGCTGCAGATTGAATATCATTTGCACATTTTGATAGCATGGCAGATTTCAAATCTGCACTTTCTTGAATAATTTGGTGTACGTCTAACATTATTTTATTAATTCTCCATATTTATCAGCAGACATTAATTCTTCCATTTCTGATATATCAGAAATGGATACTTTTACGATCCATCCATTAACATAAGGATCAGAATTTACAAATTCAGGATTATCTTCTAAAGTTTCATTGATTTCAATCACTTTTCCACTAACTGGTGCAAATAGGTCCGCCACTGTCTTTACTGCTTCGATTGTCCCGAATGGTTCATTCTTTTCAATTTTTTGATCCACATTAGGGAATTCAATAAAAATAATATCGCCCAATTCACTCTGTGCGTGTTCTGTAATGCCAATAATGGCGGTTTCACCATCTACTTTTAACCATTCGTGCTCTTTGGTATATTTTAAATCTTCAGGCAGGCTCATCCTTTATTTTCCTTTTTTTTGTATTCAAATGATTCCAAAAAACTTGTATCAAATTCTCCTGATCGAAATTTATTATCTTTCATAATCGCCTGGTGGAATGGAATTGTCGTCTTTGGCCCTTCAATAATCGTTTCTTCCAAGGCTCTTTCCATAAGGTTTATCGCTCCTTCACGATTTGGCGAATGGACAATCAATTTTCCAATGAGGGAATCATAATGAGCTGGAATTTCATAACCGGAATAGACATGAGAATCCACTCGGACACCTTTCCCTCCAGGCATATGATAACTTGTAATACGTTGAGGGGATGCCGCAAAATTCATATCTGGATTCTCCGCATTGATACGACATTCAATTGAATGACCTCTTAATTTAATATCATATAGAAAATCTGGAAATTTTTCTCCAGAATGCATCCGAATCTGCTGTTTAATTAAGTCCACACCCGTAACCATTTCGGTAATAGGATGCTCTACCTGAATCCGCGTATTCATCTCCATAAAATAGAATTCTTTATTTTTATCCAGTAAAAATTCAATGGTTCCCACCCCCACATAATTGACTGCTTTTGCGCCAGCAACAGCTGTTTCACTCATGCGTTTTCTTAGGTCTTCATCCACAATAGGTGATGGTGATTCTTCTAAAAGTTTTTGGTGACGGCGCTGAATAGAACATTCCCGCTCACCAAGACTAACAACATTCCCATGAGAATCGGCTAGGATTTGAATTTCTATATGACGAGGATTTTCGACAAATTTTTCGATATACATGTCACCATTATTAAAAGCAGTTAGAGCTTCATTGCTAGCAGTAGTATATAAATGTTCTAGTTCACTTTCTACACTAACAAGGCGCATACCTCTACCTCCTCCTCCTGCAGATGCCTTTAGCATTATAGGGTATCCCATTTCATTTGCAATGGCTTTCGCTTCTGCGGCATTTGCGAGGACACCTTCATTACCAGGAATCACAGGAACACCAGCTGCACTCATGGTTTTCTTTGCCTGGGCTTTGTCACCCATTGCATTAATAATATCAGAATTAGGACCAATGAATGCAAACCCATTGTCTTCACAAATATTTGAGAATTCTGAGTTTTCTGCAAGAAAACCATATCCCGGGTGAATCGCATCAGCGTTGGTAATCTCACCAGCTGCAATAATCCGTGGAATATTCAAATATGATTCTGAGCTGGGAGGAGGTCCAATACATACAGCTTCATCAGCAAATTTAACATGGAGAGAAAATTTATCTGCAGTGGAATAGACTGCTACTGATTTCAATCCCAACTCATGACAGGCACGAATAATCCGCAGGGCAATCTCACCGCGATTGGCGATTAGAATTTTTTTATACATAATTGCTTCAGATCAGGATGGATTGATCGAAAAGAGAGGCTGATCATAATCAACCGATTGCCCATTTTTAACCAATATTTTTTCAATGGTACCACTCTTCTCTGCTTCAATTTCATTCATAATTTTCATAGCTTCAATAATGCAAAGAGTGTCACCTTCTACAACCGTATCTCCTTCATTAATAAATGGGGCTGAATCTGGTGATGAGGATGAATAATACGTACCAGGCATCGGCGAAAGAATTTGCTCTCCACTGTTAGAAGACTCAGGAACAATGGGTTCATCAGATTCTGAATCCAAAACCTCAGGAGTAGTTATAGTGTCCAATGCTGGAGATAGCTCAGTGTCCATACTTAAACTGGCCTTCTTAACAACACGGAATCGACGTCCCCAGAAAGTAAGATCAATTTCATTTACATCACTATTTTCTAAAATATAGATGACTTCTTTAAGTTTATCTTGCCACATGTGTACTCTTAATTATTTATGTATAACGGTTGAAACTACGATTAAGATTTCACCCGTTCAATATATTCTCCTGAACGAGTATCAACTTTCAAAACGTCCCCTTCTTCAACAAACAAAGGCACATTGACCGTATAATTTGTCTCTAGGGTCGCTGGTTTTGTGGCTCCAGTAGCAGTATTACCCTTTACTCCTGGTTCTGTATGGGACACTTCCAATTTTACATGGGCAGGCAGGCGAATATCCAAAACTTCTTCTCCGTCAAAAAGGAGATCCACATTCATTCCCCCCTTGAGAAAATGTTTTGCACTATCCATTAGTTCATTCATTACATTGAGTTGCTCGTAGGTAATATTATCCATAAAAATATGAAAATCACCATCATCATATAAAAATTGCATTTCTTTTGCTTCAATCTTAAGAAATTCCATTTTTATACCGGCGTTAAATGTTTCTTCAATAATCTTTCCCGAAGCGATATCTTTTAATTTGGTACGGACAAATGCAGGACCTTTTCCCGGTTTTACGTGTAAAAATTGCTGCACTTTCATCCGCTTATTTTTATGCATAATGACTGCACCATTCTTAATATCTGCTGTCGTTGCCATATTAATTCCTTAGTTAGCTTGAGAATTTACAATTTAGAATATGTAAGAATCGGAAAATTTCCTTAAGAAATCGAATCCAATTTCCAATATTGTGTAGTTTCTTGAACCAGCAATCTAGATTTAGATATGTCTAAGCTACATTGATCAGTTGCAGCTACATGCTTTGCATACTTAGCCATATCAGCACCTGACAGTATATTGATATAGTCTTGAATTTGGTCGTCATTATATGGAAAATTAGTCAGGTGATTTTGTATCTCGCTAGTAGTCATTTCAAGAGCCCTAATATATAGGCTATTCTCAGTATATTCTCGTAAAATATGTGATAACCTTGCATAGAATTCTTTGATTTCCCTCTTATCCAGTAAGCTAGACTGTTCTAATTCATCTAACTTATTTAAAGCCACTATATCCGGAGATTGTAAATATTCAGGTTTATCCTCATAAAGAACTGCTGATTTAAGTCGTTTTTTCCATGTTATAACCATACTCGTAAAAATAATTATCAAGAGAATGAAAAGGGCAATAGTCTTCCAAGGTAAGGGAAACTTTACAGGAACAGGATCCTTTATAGGCATAATGCCACCTCCACTGGATTGGCGCAACGTTGGATCCTGCTCGGTGATTGACACCACATCTAAATCCATTGAATCGGCAGTTATTTCGTAAGCAAAGGAACTATCAGAATTCAGAACTAAGATAGTCACGCCGGGAATTGACACTTTGCCAGTATCCCAAAATACTAGTTCAAATTCGCCCACTTGTCCTGTCTCAGATTCGCGGGTTGAGAATGAACGGATTTCCAAAGGTTCTTCCAAAGTCCATTCAGAAAATTTAATAATTTTATCTTTTGGCGATTTTACGTTTACTAAATAAAATACTGGGGTACCAATGGTAGTGTAAGTAGTATCCATATTCACTATCATTTCTACGGAACCGGACCGTTGATCCTGAATACATGAAGCTAACAGTATCAGAGTAATAAAATATAATTTTTTCAACAAATCAGTAACGTTTTTCCCGACGATTAAAATAAGTCATTAGGGGTTCAACGTAGTCCTTATCAGTCTGAACCTTAATCACGTCGAAACGACTCTTTCCACATTCATCTTCGAATGTGTTCCATTTCTCACGGATAACGTTTGCAAAACTATCTCGATCGCTTTGTGAAGACATATCTGCCCAGAATTGCTCTTCCGTTTCTGGGTCATGAACTTTAATAAGTCCCAGGTTTGGGACATTCTCTTCCGCTGGGTCTGAAATTCGGATACCTATCATATCGTGTTTGCGGTTCGCCAATTTCAAGGATTTCCAATACCCATCATCTATGAAGTCGGAGATCAAAAAAACGACAGCCTTTCGTTTGGCCACATTCATAAGAAAATCTAACCCAGATTGGATTGATGTACCTTTCCCCTTTAATTCATGAAACAAAACCTCTCTCACTACTCTCAGGATATGAGATTTATCTTTTTTGGGCGCAATGTATTTTTCCACGTGGTCCGAAAATAAAATTAGGCCCACCTTATCTTTATTTTTAATAGCAGAAAACCCTAGAACAGCCGCTATCTCTGCCATTAATTCCGATTTAAATTGAGTCACAGTACCAAAATGACCAGACCGGCTTACATCCACCAGTAAATAAACTGTAAGTTCTCGCTCTTCCTCTAATATTTTAATAAAGGGTGCATTAGATCTTGCGGTTACATTCCAGTCGATCATACGGATATCATCTCCAGGAGAATATTCTCGCACTTCTGAAAAGGTCATACCTCGACCTTTAAAAACAGAATGATATTCACCGCCGAAGAGGTCATTCACTAACCCTTTAGTCCTGATCTCAATATGCCGGACTTTTTGAAGTATTTCTTTTGGAATCATTATTAAAACAATACGTTAATAGGTTTGATAAATATCGTTATAGTTGCACCAAAATGAAAGAAATGTGTTTATATAGTCCTTTTTACTTTATGCTTATCAAGGAATTTCTATTGAGTCGAATAACCGTTGTATCACGTTTTCTGATGTGAGTTCTTCTGCTTCTGCCTCGTAAGTGAGAATGATTCGATGACGAAGAACATCCTTTCCCACATAACGTACATCTTCTGGCGTAATATAACCTCTATGTTCTAAGAAAGCTCTTGCCTTTGATGCTAGGATTAGATTGATAGTCGCTCGAGGACTCGCACCAAACTCAATAAGTTGAGATAGGTCACCCAAATTAAATTTATTTGGATTTCGTGTGGCAAAAACTAAATTTAACACATAGTCTTCAACTTTTTCATCCACATAAATATCATTGATGGTGGCCTGAGCTTTAAGAATATCTTCAGATTTTACTGCAGGTTTTACTGGGACAAGTTCCCCCGTTCGGGCAGCTTGGCGTAATATTTTCCGTTCTTCTTCTTTTTCAGGATAGTCTACTACTAGTTTCATCATGAATCGATCAACCTGGGCTTCCGGTAATGGATAAGTCCCCTCGTGCTCAATTGGATTTTGAGTGGCTAAAACCAAAAATGGAAGATCCAATTTAAATGTATCTTCTCCGATTGTCACTTGCCTCTCCTGCATAGCTTCAAGCAAGGCACTCTGTACTTTAGATGGAGCACGATTAATCTCATCTGCCAGAATTATATTTGAGAAAATGGGACCTTTACGTGTTTCAAAAGTGCCTGTTTTCTGGTTAAAGATCAAGGTTCCCAATAGGTCAGCGGGAAGCATATCTGGCGTAAACTGTATCCGCTGGAACTTAGTATCGATAACCTGCGCAAGGGTGTTGACCGTAAGTGTTTTCGCTAATCCCGGCACTCCTTCTAATAACAGGTGCCCATTTGCTAAAAGGCCAATTAAAATTTTATTAATAATTTCATCCTGACCAACAATTACCTCACCAATTGATGAGCGAAGTGGCTCGATAAACGCGGATTCCTTGGCAATCTGATCATTAATTTCTGTTAGGCTAAATTCTGACATAAGGTTCACTTTATAAGATGTTTAAGTTCAGGAATGTCCTTAATCTCACGACCAAGGTATTTTAATTCAAATGTAACAGACTGTGCTAATTCATGGTCTGCATATCTATCTAAAAATTCTGTATAATGTTTACGCGCTTGGTTAAAGTCCAAAAGCATATTAGCATAAATAAACCCCTGCATAAAGAGGGAAAACGGTACCTGTTTAGTTTCTGGATATTGGGTTTGCAGAATACCGTATTGTTCAATGGCCTTTGAAAAATCCCGCATATCCCGATAATAAATCTCGGCAATAAGATATTGTGCTTTCGGCGCCTTTTCATGATCGGAGTGCTTGGTAACAACTTTCTGTAAAAGAACTAAAGCATCTTTAGCTTTACCATTGTTCCGTTTAATCTCTGCATCAGTATAAAGGTCATCGGCTGATTTAAATAAACCGCAGCCAGCGACCATGAGAATACCTGCCATAATTAGATAATGTTTTGTTTTCACTTGTTTCTATTTGGTTTAAGGGCGGTGAATTTATAAGAAATACCTAACTGTCACCACCTTGAATTCTACCTTACTATTTTCTTAATTAATTGTTCCCTTAAAATGAATACAGAAATCCAAAATGAAATTGTTTAACACTTGGGTCTTTTATGCTTTCAGCATAATCAATACGTATTGGACCAAAAGGCAAATTAAATGTAATACCTAAGCCTCTATTCCATTCTAAATCTTCATACCTAATAGTTTCGAGGTTATCTGAGATAAAACCATTATCAAAGAAGATAACTCCACCTAGTTTCCAAAATAATGGGAAACGGGCCTCCCAGTTTGTTAATATTTTTGCTGTTTTACCTAAAGGATATCGTCGACCTTGCTGGTTAGATGATGTCATAAATTGAAGTGGTTTCCATGCTCTAAGTGTATTACTCCCACCTAAATAAAATTTTTCAAAAAGTATAGTCTCGTACTGATCATATTTTGTAGACCATCCAGTTATCATACCTACATTAACTCGACCTGCTATTGTAAAATTTTTAAAAGGGGATATATATTGACGGAAATCAATATCATATTTAGTAAAACTACGATTACCTCCAAGCGGGCCACCATAACCATCTAATTGAAAAACAAATACATTCCCATTATTAGGATTCATCGGATTATCTCGATTATCCTGATGAAGGTGAATTTTGAATTTCCTCTGTTCTATCTGATCTTTTATTAGGTTTGATTCATCAAATAATTCAAATCGAAATCCGACATCTAAAAAAGAGCGTTGGCGATTCCACCGAAAAATATTGGAATATTGGAGGCCAAACCGACGAACGTAAGGTCCTTCTTCATCGCCAAAATTTTTGAATTGCTGGTAGAATAGTTTCACCTGTGTAGGCAATTTGATTGATAACGGCCTTTGATTAGAAAATTTCATATCGACACTAAATCTAGGATAGAGGAATCCTTCTTCTGACGGCATAACCACTGACCCAGTGGCATCAAATCGATTCTTTGTACCAAATATCATACGGTCTGTCCATCGCGCCGAACCGCCCATCCCAACAAGTGATTTCACCCCAGGAACATATTCAATATCTTCGTAACCAATATCAAAAGCCTGAACGCCTCTGTTTTGAAATTCTCTTATTTTAACTTCAATATTTACAAGACTGTCTTGTCCTGCGATTGAATGAGTAATAAGGCTCACAGAAGAAAAAAAGCCTGCCTTAAGTAGGGTTCGTTTCGTTTTATCCATTAGGCTTTTTCGAAATCTATCGCCTTTTTCAAAGGCAAATTCATTTCTGACATAAGCAGAGTCGATTTTTTGAGTGCCACTGACCCAAGAATCCCAGATATATACATTTTGCCCCTCATCGATATTTAATGTAATATTTACTGAATCCTTGATATTTTGTTGTATATCATAACGAGCGAAAAGTTTACTCGCTTCTTGGAACGCCTCATCAACTTTATACAAATTAGTATTGATCTGCACAGGATTATAAGGTTCACCATTCTTCAACCCAAGCAAGGATAGCAACGATTTTTCTTTCAATGATTCCAACCCATTTACATTGACACTATTTAGATAATATCGTCTCCCCTCATTAATGATATAAAAGATATCCACTTCATCATCAACAATAGAAAATGAATCATTTACTACCGCTTCCAAAAATCCTCTAGAGTAGTAATAATTCTTAAGTGAAATAGCATCTAGTTTCAATAGACGACGGTCATAGGCTGTGTGAGAAAAAATAAACAAAGATGGTGGTTTTAACTCTACTTGCTCCAACAAAGTCCGTTGGCTGAAAGAATCATTCCCAAAAAAAGATATACTTTTTACTGATCGGTCGATCACCGATTGAGCAAATAGGGAGAAGATAGCAGTAACTACAGCTAAAATAAATTTAATTTTTTGCATGAATTCTCTCTAGTAAACGCGGCGAACGCGGAACTTCATGTGCACTTGTCCCGTCTCATCCACATTTCCAATAACAGAGAAATTAGGATTTAATTTATATTCTACTCCTACCTTGTTTTTATAGGCTGATTCCAGCGAGAATGATCGTTGATAGCTCAAACTGAAATTCTTATTCACCTTAGCACTGATACTAAATTCCTCTCCTTCACCAGGTTGGATTAATTCAGAAGTCCCGGAAATTTGAACATCATCTAAAAGGCCACTAGATTGTAATCCAGTAGCTCGAACAAAATTTCTTTCTAACTGACGTTCCAAATACGCCCCAAGAATAGTTTGCGCCTGCGAACCTAACCCTTCAGTAGTAAAACCTTCTTCTGCAACACGAGTATTAAAGGTAAGCAATTGGAGAATGTCACTTTCAGTATATCCTTTATCACTATCAAAGTTCCATTCAGGATTATCAAATGGACCAAAGACACTTAACATGATCTCAGCATCTCCTATCTTGGTAGAGGCAGTCAGATCTAAAAAAGGATTAAACCCTTGCCCATCCATAATCATAGTACCTTGAAGATTTTTAAATACATCTCCTAAATAGTAGTATATCTCTCCTTCCGTGAATTCGATCTCACCTGAATAATTCCAGTCATTTTCAAATTGTCGGGTCATAGCTAATTCTCCGGATATGGTGGCATCGATCTGAGAATTCCGGATAGAAAATGACTCCTTAATGGGGAAACGAATATTATAATTCGTAGTTGTTCGACCTTTCTTTTCAAAGGAATTCACGCTCCTATCATCAGTGAATTCCATATAAATGGCTCCATTCCGAGCCGCGATAGTACCAGCAATATTTAAAGTATCCTTACCCATCATAGTAATATCTATATCCGAATATCCTTCAATGTCTCCATTTAATGATCGAAAGAAAATATCATTCCCAATTGCATTAATATTAAAACGAGGTTCAAAAAATCTAGAAAAATCCATCGTTCCTGAAATAGTCAAATTACTATCTGGTTTTAACTTCTCATGAGAATCAAATAAAGCACCTTTAAAAAATTGAATGGCCATTTGATTATCTTCCAAATTGCCGAATGCTTCTATTGAACGAATGGGTTCATCCATGAGAATTGTATAAATTTCACCATTATCGATGGTAATACTACCATCACGCTTCAGATTATCTCGAGTACCATGAATATTTAGGTCAATATTGATATTCCCAGTTATAGAATCAATCTCAGCCATATTTTCTGATAAAAAAACCATAGAATGAAATGTCCCTTTTGATTCCACTTGTATCTGTCCACCAGGATGCCATTTTCTCAAATTGGGAGACTCAATGTCTAAATCGAGGGGTAACGTCGCATGTCCCATAGCATGGTTGCCTTTCCAATCAGAACTAAACTCTGTAAATATCAATTTTTTATTGGCATAATGACCTTTCCCTGTTACTGTACCTAAAGGAATTTTACCAAAGAAAGCGTTCTTTATATTACCACCTAAATCAAACTGCGTTTTCTGAGTGGTTCCTCCCAAATTAAAATTTCCTGTAAATTGTCCGAAGTATGGCTGTAATGAAGGTATGAATTGAGATAAAAATGTGAGGTTAAT
>CERL01000613.1_pt1 | contig 13026 bp, 8 predicted proteins | sample 530811 | NCBI WGS metagenome assembly CERL01 (sample SAMEA2620995, study PRJEB7988) | marine metagenome | isolation source: saline water (ENVO:00002010), including
TTATCTATATTCATAGTCATTTCCTTAGTTAGTATTATTTTGGCAGCGACTTCTTGTGCAGCATTGTCGTGCACGCTTCCCGTATCTAACCATTTTAAGGACATCTTCTCAAGCTCTGTGACGAACAATGCTTTCTTGGCAGATTGATCCGTTATTTTGGACTAATTGGATTGTAAATTTAATGAAATTGCGGTTGGTGCAAGAGTTCTTTCATTGTTCCCTGGAGGAGACATAAGGTCAGTCTCAGGAATGCGCGACTGGCCTAACAAAACCTTAGAAAAACTATATGAGCGCTTTTAAATTTCACAAAAAAAACGAGCCATGAGGCTCGCTTTTTTATTCGAAAGAGATCTGTACTTTCTTAGTCTTCACCGCCTTGATCTACATTCTTCCAGCCATAAAATCCCATAAACATCTCATCCCAGCTCTGCTCACCCCAATTAATTTCGATGTTGGGGTCAGGATTCGCTGGATTCTGAGAGGAATTATCGAATGCGCCTATTGCTATAATCTGGGTGCCAGCTGGCACGCGCAGTGGCTCCTCCAGTTCGTGGGAGAGTTGCCAGTTAAAATCATAGGCCGGTACGGACAGAAGTAGTTCCTCACGGTTGTCGGGATAGCGCGCGTAGAACTTCATGCGTTTGCCGCGGAAATGCATGTGTGGCATTAGGCTATAGATGTCAACCTCTTGCGTGATGTGAGTGACCAGTTGCATTTCATGATCTTTATCCTGAGGAGGGATGGCAATAGTAAACGCATTTCCCACACCACCCGACATACGCTCTTTTGGAATTACACCGTCGGGATAAAAGTAGATACCGATTTCACTTTCATCGGTTAATTCGCGGCCGGAAGTCGTATAGTGAATCTGCAGACTTACTGTAGTACCAGCTTTCAGCAGACCTCCTACGTTTTCGGGATTTAGCGCTACACTATTACCAGGAGCGTACCCTGCGATGGAGCCCTGATCCGGATCACCGCTGCTAAGTAATGCGCCTACATCTATATCCGGATTCTCACTAAAAATCTTATCGATGTCAGGTTGCTCACCGGCGGCAACGGCTGCAAACATATCAGCGCGGATTGCGGCAGCCCGTTCTTCGGGCAGGCTGTTAATGGCTGCTATGAACATGGCTTGTAAGTCTGCAGCGCCGCCTGGAGGAATCATCGTAGTAATAATGTGGTGAAGTGCTTCTTTCTTATCAGCAGCCACTTCACTGGCACGCACCCACTTATCTTCGGTCAGCCCGAGATCGATGGGAATGTCCCTGTAGTCGACAATCCCCGTAGCTGGAACCGGCTGGGGAGGGATTTTTATGATGAGGTCAGGCTCGCCAAGGGTTTCAGCAAGAGTCCACTTAGTATCAGGCCAGGCCAGATTGGCCAGAGGATCACTGTCACCATCAACAGGAGAGCCAGCATCAACCCAACGCACAAGTGTTTGTGTTTCGGCATCCGTGAGATTCATCATGTTTTTGGTTCTGTAACCGACCTTGTTGTCGAGCTGGCCAGGAGGCATGCGTTTGGTCATGATTACTTCACGGATCATTGGAGACCATCCTTGTAGGGCCAGCTTGCTGTCCATCGCAAAAGGCGCGATTGCCCCTTCACGATGGCAATTTGCACAGTTCTCAACAATTATTGGGGCAACGTCATTTATGTAAGAGGGGATCGCATGAACATTTCCGCTCACGTACTCTATGGCTGTGCCGTCGGTAGGCAGCGCAATCAGATCACGATTTTCTCCTTCAATTAGTCCTTCGATGGCCTGTTCCATTTGACCATCGGCTGGGCCACGATAAAGGAGTTCGAACGATTTGGGGTCGTAGACTACCGCTTGGTCTAGATTTGTGAATCCCAAAGCTTCAGAAATGATTTGTGTATCATCCATTAATACCGGCAGAGCGAGTTCCTTTACAGCGGCATCTGCCCCTACGACTTTGCGGTCAGTCTCTGTACCGGGGTTCATCAGGAAGAAAACCACACCTTGGTCCGTGTATTTGGCCTGCAAATCTGTTAGTGAGGCAATGGAATAGGTCGCGCCATTGGCATACGGCAATATTACAACAGCGTTCTGATCATCGTACCAGGACATGTGGTGTTGCGCGCCTAGGTGATCTATCAAGGCAAAATCACCCACTCTTTCACCGGCAAAAAGGTTTGAGCTAAAAAGAGCTAGCATTGCCACTAGGAAAATTTGTACAGAGTTTTTCACGAAATGAACCTCTTAATGAATGAATTTGTAAACCTGAATACGCTCATTTTAATGGTTTCCGAGGGGATTGCAGCATTTTTTTAATTTCTTTGTTACTAACTTACTCAAATAATTTGCAGCTGCTTGTTCAACGAAAACTAAGGCACCTTCATGTAAATAGCGATAGCGGTTCAAAAATAAGCAGATAGAATCCAAAACCAGCAAAACCTAATATATTCTATTCAATTCTCTATCTTGAAATGACGGCTTGATTGGAAAAAGAACTGGAAGCTAATAAAATTCGGTAGAATCATCCAAAAGCGCGCGCACCGCGTCATTTTCGTGCTCAATTTGGCTGTTTATTATTGAACCCCAAACATACTTGTCGGGAATAAACGGAATGTCTAAAGCTGTACTTTTGCTGAATCTGGGTACACCTGAAACACCTACAACCAAGGGTCTTCGCGATTTCTATCGCTACTTCTTTGCAGATCCTTTCGTATTCGATTTCAACCCTATGGGCAGATGGTTGCTCCGAAATCTGATCATTATGCCGTTTCGAGCGCCACGAGTGGCCAGAGACTATGCTGCAATCTGGATGGATGAAGGATCACCCCTTAAAGTTTACGCTGATCGAGTGCAGGCCGGCGTTCAGGCTGCATTCGACGAAAGCGATGAAGAGGTAACCGTTCTGAACGCAATGGCGTATAGCAGCCCATTTGTAACGGACGTGATGGGCCAGATAGAAACCCAGGGTATTCGGGAGATTCTGCTGCTCCCAATGTTTCCCCAATATTCCACTGCAACCACAGCTTCGATCTTCGATGGGGTCAACAAAGCAGCAAAGAAATGGCGGACACCACCGAATCTTCAGTTCGTAGACGATCTTTTCCAGGAACCAGCGTTCATTAGCGCCTGGACAAACGTGATTACTAAATACCTTGCAAGTGTCGATGTTGATCATGTGATATTCAGTTATCACGGAATACCGGAGAAGACTATTAAGAAAGCCGATGGCAGGAATGTCTGCCAATTTGGCGATTGTTGCAATCTTATTACAGAGAACAATCGTTATTGTTATCGGGCCCAATGCATTTCAACTACCAAATCAATTGCTAGGGCCCTAGGCTGGTCTGAACCTTCTTACTCGGTGGCTTTTCAGTCCCGATTCGGTCGTCTACCCTGGATTAAGCCTTACCTCGATGAGCACATTCAGCACCAGGTAAGAGCGGGCAACAAGCGCTTAGCATTAGTGACTCCCTCTTTTGTCTCTGATTGTTTGGAGACTATCCATGAAGTTGGGATCGAATATCGTGAACAATTTATTAAAGCGGGTGGTGAAGAATTCGTGTTGTTGCCCAATCTCAACGATGATCAGACTTGGATTAACTCGGTGTTCCAAATAGCTAAAAAACACTTACGTAATACTGGCTAAATGCTACTGTTCATTAGTAGTGGTATTTGAAAGGATATGAGCGATTAATCCAAGGGTCTGCGAAAAGCTTCTGCAATTGCCGAACTTCATTGTATGGATAAATACAGATCAACAAAAAAGGGATACCTATCGCTAGGTATCCCTTTTTCTTCGATGAGCTTAGCTAAAAATAATCAAGCGCTTATGGCTCGCTTCACCAGGTTCTGCAGTAATGGGATCTTGAACCCGTTGTGCGCCAAAGCCCTAGCACCTTCGCTAGCTATCTGCTTGACAGACTCACCAGTAGCTAGATTTTTGGTTTGCCCTTGAATGGCATTTTCTACGTTGGTCAAACGTCTCGGAGTAGTCTGCACTGCCCCAGCTACGATTCGAGAATCCTCGATAGCATCACCGTTTAACTTAAACGCAGCCGCGATGTTTACCAGTGAAAAGTCCCACACGTTACGGTCCGCTACTTTCTCCCAATAGAAAGACGCATTAGCCCAGGTGGAAGGAATCCTCACTCCGGCAAGAATTTCACCCGGTCGCAAAATGGTAGTGTTCTTGATGTCATTGGCCGGTCCTACAAAAAAATCCTCGGCGGAAACCACGCGTTCACCAGTGGAGTTCCGAATCACCATAGAAGCATCCAATGCAACTAATGCGGGTGCGGTGTCGGAAGTACCTGCAGCCACACAGCGGCTACTATCAAACAGCGCATGCTCGCGATTCATGCCTTGTGGAGTGTCGGCGTAACACAAGTTTCCGCCGGCTCTATAACAGGACAATCCGCGGCGATAGTACCAGCATCGAACATCCTGAGATACGTTACCGCCTAGAGTGCCTATGTTGCGAATCTGAGGACTAGCAACTTGCTTAGCAGCATCAGAGAGCAGCGAGTACCGTTGCTGTATGATTTCGTTATTGATGACTTCAGTTAATGTAGTTAGGGCGCCTATCTCGATACCGTCGTCAGTTTCTCGAACCCCGCGCAGCGACTCAATACCACTTAAGTCGATCAGGGCATCAACCTCCTTGGCGCGATCTTTTAACCAGCCATAAGTGTCCTGACCACCGCCCACTAACCAACCTCTGTCGGCGAAGCGAGAAGCTATCTCAAGCGCGTCTTCAACCTGCACCGGCTGGTACAGTTCCATATTTGGCATTACGTCATGTGATGGCATAGTTCACCTCAGAAAGTATTGGTTTTTAGTGACTTGGTGCTGTACTCGTTGCCAGCCAAGTGATCGATGATCATGTCTGTGGTAGTCGGCGCCGTGTTAAACATGTGGCCGTCTAGCGCATCCCTGATCGCGCTTGCCAAGGCTGCCGCCATGGCACCTTGCGTTGGTTCACCGATACCGCGAGCACCAATCGGGCTCTGTGGATCGGGAATATTTACCGCCTGCTGAATCGTATCAACCGGTACATCCATGTTGGTTGGTGGCTTGTTCTGATACAGACCAGTGTTGGCTGGCAAGCCATTTTGCGGATCGTACACATGCCGCTCGAGGTTGGTCAGACCAACACCCCAGACCATACCGCCGCGCATGGAGTTGTCGAAGTTCTTCGGATGAACAACTGTGCCGCAATCGGCTATACCCGCATAATCCGTAATTTCGATCTTGCCGGTATCGGTGTCCAGTTCGATTTCGCAAAAGCCGACAATATTACCCGGCGGTTGACCCTGACCTGGAATCTTATCCTTGGCGACGCCAACTAATCCAGTACCTGCTAAACCCTGCGTGGCGAGCTGAGTTATTGGATTAATGTCGTCCGGATATTCCTGGCCGTCGAATTTGCCGCCCAGCTCTATTGCACGCTGCGCCGTCTGGGCATAAGTCAGTCCCTGGGAAGGATCCGATGATTGGAAAACGCGTTCACCGCCGATTTCATAATCGTCAGACGAACCGCCCAGATCCATTGCTGCGATTTCTTTCATCTTGGCGATCATGTCTTCGGCTGCGACCCACATAGCACGACCGTGGGTAAACACGGTATTGCTACCACCTTGGCCGGAGCTGTGGGGCAGGTGCCGATCGGTACGACCGCGGTGAATCTCGCAATTCTCCCAAGGAATCTGCATGGCTTCTGCCGCTGCACGGCAGTTCGCAGCATAGGAATAGGTACCGAGGTTGCCCACCCCACTGTGAATATGCAGTGTGCCATTGGTTCCCATCTTCAGCAGCCCGTCGTATCCACGACCACCGGCACCGTGATAACCGATACCAATGCCAAGACCGCGTTTCTTGCTGCCACCCAAATCTCTGGATTGAGCTTCGCGCGCATCCCAATCGAAGGCTCGCCGTCCCTGATCCAGCGCTTCTGCAATAAAGGAACTGGTAACAGGGCCTTGACTGCCGCCCTGGAAGCCATCACTGCGCAATGCATTAAGACGGCGGAACGCAATTCGATCCATGCCTACTTCGGCAGCAATCTTGTCGGTCATCGGCGCCAGTACTGCTGCCATTTCATTCTGACCAGGACCGCGCTGTGCACCACGTGGCGTGGTGTTGGTGTAAACGGAAATGCCGCGATAACGCATGGCTTCCGGTTGCAGGCAAACCGTAGTGTGTTGTGCAGAGGAGTTACCACTACCGCCACCAGTTGCACCTCCGTCGTTAACGATAGCGAGATCAACCGCACAAACCTTGCCGTTTTCTTTTACACCGATCTTGATCCAGCCCTGAATACCAGAGCGAGCTGAGCCAATGTAGAACTCCTGTTCCCGGGTAATTCGCAGTTGAACAGGACGATTAAGAATACGAGAGAAATTACCGGCCACTGCCATGCTCGGATAAGGGCCAATCTTGGAGCCGAAACCGCCACCGGTTGCTTCATTAATAAAGACCAAGTCTGCCAGATCAATATTCAGCATGCGGGCCAGGCCAGCATTGTTGGCACTCTGGCTCTGGGATGAACCGTGGAAATAAACTTTGCCATTTTCCCAGTATGCCATGGAGGTGCGGGCTTCCAGAGAATGGTGCGCATATCCCATGGTGACGAATGGCTCTTCGATGATGGCTGCCGCTTGGGCAAAACCAGCATCGATATCACCAAAACTCCACTCAGTAGTGAATTCACCACCAACAGGTTCATTGCCAGCGCGCATGGCATCGATTGCCGACTGTGGCCATTTGATGTCTCGGATTTCAGCACCGATGATTGGAGTGCCCTCTGGTCCTTCCTCGCGGGTACGGACTAAAACGTTGCCTTCTGGATAGGCATTGTTGCCGCCAGGCGTCAGACTCTCAAGTGGATCAACTGCAAACTCTCTGCTCTCGAAGTCGACGCGAATATTATCGATCGCCGATTCCGCAATCTCTTCGGATATGGCCGCAACCGCTAAGATGGGCTGACCAACGTAAGTGACGTATTCTGAGGCCAGCGACGGGTTGCCCGGAGGGGCTGCTGGTGGCAGGTCGTCAGCAGTTAGGATACCGACTACACCATCCATTCTAAGCGCCTCAGAAGCGTCGATGTTTACCACTCTGCCGCTGGGTAAAGGACTAGTCAGTAAGCGCGCAAAGACCATGCCTTCTGCTTTATAGTCTTCCGCATACTTGATCTCACCAGTTACCTTGCCCGGAACGTCTGGTGGCACAAAATCGCGTCCTATATGAGTAGTCATGCTAATTGCCCCGAGGCGCGTAATACGCCATTTATATAGTGTTCATAGGCCCCGCACCTGCACAGATTACCTGATAAGCCTGCGCGGACTTCTTCTCGTGTAGGGCTGGGGTTACTGTTCAGCAGTGCAACCGCCGACATCACCTGGCCAGGCGTACAAAAACCACACTGAGGTGAATTTTCTGTAATGAATGCTTGCTGCACCGCATGCAATGTGCCGTTCGCTGACTTAACTCCTTCGATGGAAATTACAGCCTTGTCTTTAACATTGTGTGTCAGTACCGAGCAGGAATAATTCGGTACACCATCGATCAGGACCGTACACGCACCACATTCGCCTCGATTGCAACCGATTTTGGTGCCGGTTAAATCGAGCTTATAGCGAAGGGTATAGGCAAGTGTTTCCGATGGCATCACGTCCACAGGTCTGCTGCGACCGTTTATATTGAGAGTTATCAAGCGCTCGGCGGCACTTTGCCCGGATTGAGCATTGGCAAGATAAAATCCAGTGCCGGTTGTAACGGCTGCACCAGAGAAAATCGTCCCCTTGATAAAACGTCTGCGTGTTAGTTTGGAATTCACTGACATTGCTCCGTTTTTTATTTTAGAACCACGCGCAAAAGACACTGTTACTGCGCGCCCGTATATCGCATATATAACCGCCTGACAGCCTATTATTTATTTGCCTACAAAGCAACAAACTCAGGAAGTTAGGGGGCTGCCTAACCTCCGTATTATAGGGGTTTTTGTTTGTCTTAAGCTGAAAGTTACACACGGTCACAAATAAAGTCCCCCTCAACAAATTGGAGGATCAATTTTCTAGCCCAACACTTTCTTTATGTAAGCGCCGGTATATGATTCTTTTACCTTTGCCACTTGTTCCGGTGAACCCCAGGCGATTATTTGACCGCCACCGTCACCTCCCTCGGGACCGAGGTCCACGATCCAGTCCGCAGTCTTGATAACGTCGAGATTGTGTTCGATCACCACTATGGTATTACCGTGGTCACGCAAGTGATGAAGAACAGCCAGTAGCTGCTTGATGTCCTGAAAATGCAGCCCTGTGGTTGGCTCATCTAAAATATAAAGAGTCTTGCCCGTATCACGTTTGGATAATTCCCGAGACAATTTTACCCGTTGCGCTTCACCCCCTGAAAGCGTGGTGGCAGATTGCCCAAGGCAGATATAGGAGAGGCCCACATCCATCAATGTCTGTAATTTCCGGAAGATGGTCGGAATAGCGTCGAAGAATTCTCGGGCTTCTTCGATGGTCATGTTCAGCACTTCGCTAATGTTCTTGCCTTTGTACTTCACTTCTAAAGTCTCGCGGTTATAGCGTTTCCCAAGGCACTCATCGCAAGCAACATAGACGTCCGGCAGGAAGTGCATCTCGACTTTAACTACGCCATCGCCTTGACAGGCTTCGCAGCGACCACCTTTGACATTAAAAGAAAAGCGGCCGGGCTTGTATCCCCGGGAGCGAGATTCCTGAGTGCCGGCAAATAATTCACGCACTGGGGTAAAGATGCCAGTATAGGTGGCAGGGTTGGAGCGAGGCGTTCGGCCAATTGGGCTTTGGTCGATATCAACTACTTTGTCTAAATGTTCCAGGCCCAGGATTGATTCGAACGGAGATGGGTTCAGCGTAGTCGCTTTATTCAGTCTGGTGGCAGCAATCGGATAGAGAGTGTTGTTAATTAAAGTCGATTTACCGGAGCCTGATACTCCTGTTATACAGGTGAACAAGCCAACTGGGATGATTAGATTGACCTCCTGTAAATTATTACCAATGGCTCCCTGAAGTTGAATTAGCTTTTTTTCGTCGTAAGGTGTTCGAGCCTCAGGCACCTTAATGCTTTCCTTGCCTGCGAGATACTTTCCGGTGAGGGAATTCGGAGCATTTTCGATCTGGTCAATGGTTCCAGTAGCAACTATTTCGCCGCCATGTATTCCAGCTCCCGGGCCGATATCGATGATATGATCAGCGCTGCGTATAGCCCCTTCGTCGTGCTCAACGACAATTACGCTATTGCCAAGATCGCGCAAATGAAACAGTGTATTTAGTAGCCGGTTATTGTCCCTTTGATGAAGCCCAATAGAAGGCTCATCGAGGATATACATCACTCCTACTAAACCTGCGCCGATCTGGCTGGCCAGGCGAATACGCTGGGCTTCACCGCCCGAGAGCGTTTCGGCACTGCGACTCAGGTTAAGGTAATTGAGCCCAACATCCACTAGGAACTTAAGCCGATTTTGCAATTCTTTAAGGACTTTCTCAGCAATTTTGGCGCGCTTGCCCGTCAGCTTCAGGTAGGTAAAGTATTCAAGCGCTTGAGTTACGGTCATTTCAGTTATGCTCGGCAGGTTAATGCCTTGAATAAGCACATATCGCGCATCCCGTCTTAGGCGGGTCCCGCCGCAGTCGGGGCAAGACTGGGAGCTCAGGTACTTCGCCAGTTCTTCTCTGACCACAGTTGAATCTGTCTCGTGGTAGCGACGTTCCATATTCGGAAGAACTCCTTCAAATGCATAGCTGCGGGTTCGAGTGTCTCCTCGGTCATTGACGTAAACAAAGTCTACAACTTCTCCGTCGCTTCCCCGCAGTAGGACTTCTTGGTGCTTCTTGGAAAGTTTGTTAAAGGGTGTATCCACAGCGAACCCGAAATGCTCCGCCAAGGAAGTGAGTATATGGAAATAATAAACACTGCGTCTATCCCAGCCGCGAATAGCTCCCTCAGACAAAGAAAGGGAGGAGTCGGTAATGACTCTTTGCTCGTCAAAGAATTGTTTCAGGCCAAGACCGTCACAACCAGAGCATGCACCAGCCGGGTTATTGAAAGAAAACAAGCGAGGTTCGAGTTCTGAGATGCTATGTCCACATTTCCTGCAAGCAAATAGGGATGAAAACACCAGGTCTTTTTCCCCTCTGTTTCCTTCCATCATGCTCACAACAGCAAGTCCATCGGCAAGTTGGATCGCCGTTTCAAAACTCTCCGCTAGGCGTTGTTCTAGACCAGGCCGAATCTTCAACCGATCGATCACAACATCGATGGAATGTTTTTTATTCTTTTCAAGCTCTGGCGGATACTCAATCTCACATACCAAGCCATTGACACGGGCGCGTATAAATCCGCTCGTTTTGAGTTCATTGAAAACATGGATATGCTGTCCCTTGCGTTTCCGCACGATGGGAGCTAGTACCATAATGCGCGTGTCTGCCGGAAGCGCGATGACCTTATCTACCATCTGGGACACAGTTTGCGCTTCAAGCTTTATGTTGTGCTCAGGGCAATGAGGTTCGCCCACCCGCGCGAATAGCAAGCGCAAGTAATCATATATCTCGGTAATCGTTCCCACGGTAGAACGAGGATTATGAGACGTGGATTTCTGTTCGATTGAAATAGCTGGAGATAGCCCCTCTATATGATCGATATCCGGCTTCTCCATCATTGAAAGGAACTGCCTGGCATACGTGGACAGTGATTCGACGTAGCGGCGCTGGCCCTCTGCATAGAGCGTGTCGAATGCTAGAGAAGATTTACCTGAACCGGACAATCCCGTGATGACGACAAGTTTATCGCGGGGGATAGTGAGATTAATATTTTTAAGGTTATGGGTGCGAGCACCGCGTACTTCAATTTTGTCCATGGTTAACCGGGAATCAGTTGGTCAAACCGCCCATTATCAACAATTCTAGATAGGCGAGTAAAGCGATCCCCTCGTTGAGTGAAAATTGATCGATTTTCACCGAAAATTTCTCATGGGCGGTAGCTTGGTATAGACTTCAGCGTTATTCGTAAATTTTAAGTAAGGGGGCCAACGTGGCGAGTCGAGGCGTTAACAAGGTAATTCTCGTGGGTAACGTAGGTAACGAACCGGAGTGTCGAACTATGCCGAACGGAAACTCTGTTGCCAATGTCTCGGTTGCTACGAGTGAAACCTGGAAAGACAAAAATACAGGAGATCAACAAGAACGCACCGAATGGCACCGAGTAGTTTTCTTCAAACGCCTTGCCGAAATTGTTGAGCAATATGTCAAGAAAGGATCGAAACTATATATAGAAGGAAGACTGCAAACACGTTCCTGGGAGCAGGATGGTATTAAACGCTATACCACTGAAATTGTTGCGAACGAGATGCAGATGCTTGATTCTAGAAGTAGCGCCAGCCAAGATAGTTTTGGAGATCAAGCTAATACACCTCAACCGGCTAAACAGCCAGCCCAGCAGGCACAGGCTCCCGCCAATTTTGATAACTTTGACGACGATATACCTTTCTAACGAAACTCGTATACGGCCGCTTGATTTGTGAAAAACATCCTTACAGAGCTATAGCGGTAAATTTCTAGCTTTATGCTTGCAATTTGCAGCGATTTTCCCGCTGCGGCATCGTACCCACGATCCTTCTCGAGGTCTCACTTGTTTGCTGATTTAATCTTAAATTCACTTAGTTTCTGAGCCACGCTTCGCTCCATAGAATGTATGGGCTTGACTTCGAGGCGGGATTCACTGAAGTTTAATAGTTAGAGTGCTCTATCTGTCTGATATTGGGGAGTAATACCGGCTTGAAGCTCTTTATAGTGGGTGGTAATAGCCCCGTTGCGAAGGACCTGATCGACAACTTGCGCAAGCTCAAGATTCGCTTCCAAGCTCCAGCCGATAATCGGTTTGATCCAGAAAACGGAGTTGCGATAGCTAAAATGGTTACCGACTATTCACCCAGTCAGTTAATCAATCTGGCGGATTTTATATCCGGCAATCATGGGGCACTTAAGCGGGCGGAAACTTCGGAACAGCGCTGTGAGAAGATCAACGCATTGTTACCCGGAACGTTGGCGGAAATCTGCAACCATCTGAATATACCAATGCTTCACTTGTCTAATGCCTACGTATTCGATGGGGAGAAAAAACTGGGTTACAACGAAAACGATTATACTAAGCCTCAGGGCATTTACGGCAGGACTTCCAAGGATGGCGAATTGGCGGTGCAGAAACACAACGCCCATATCATTATCCGTTCCGGCTGGCTGTTCGGAAAACGCAAGAAAGGCTTAATCAAATCCTGGATTCGCAGCATGATTAAGAATAACGGAGAGCTAGAGGTTTCGCGTCGGCGCTTCAGCCCCACTTATACAGGGGATCTTGCCGCAGCGATCCTTGCGGTGTGTCAGCAGGTGGATTGCGACGCAAACGTTTGGGGTACGTACCATTACAGTGGTCTGGAAACTAAGAAAGAGATCGAGTTCGCAGAACAAACGTTGAAATATGCGACGAACCATGATGAGCAGGTCTACCAGCTCCTGGACAATATCAAAATTAAAGAACGTGAAGCAAGAGCACCCGAGATCCACAACTCAACGCTGTCCAGTAAGAAAATGTTTGACACCTTCGGGATAAAACCTAAATCCTGGCATGGACATTTGCAGAGAGTCATTAAGTTGCTTTACAGCGACCGGCTGAGGCTATCTGCAGACACCGACCCAGACTCAGCGGAGACTAGCGCAGCCTAGCCAGAACATATTCCATGAAATTGTCACATGATATTCCTCTCACGCCAATTGATGATGCTCTCGAAATACTGCAAACAAGCGTACCTCGGATCACGGGCAGTGAGTTGGTCTCCCTAGCTGATGCCTGCGGTCGCGTGCTGACTGAGAAATTGGTCGCTAGCGCCAATGTCCCTTCGCATGCCAACAGTGCAATGGACGGTTATGCCGTGTGCACTAGGGACCTAGTTGGTGAGCCCATTAAATTGAAAGTGGTTCAGCGCATTGTGGCGGGGCAGGTTG
>CERL01010947.1_pt1 | contig 12045 bp, 10 predicted proteins | sample 530811 | NCBI WGS metagenome assembly CERL01 (sample SAMEA2620995, study PRJEB7988) | marine metagenome | isolation source: saline water (ENVO:00002010), including
CCATCGTGGGTATGGCAATAGCCGGTTGCACAAGTACGCCAGACAATGTCACTCCAGTTAAAGGGTTTGAATTAAACCGGTATCTTGGTACCTGGTATGAAATTGCGCGGTATGATCATAGTTTTGAAGAAGGTTTAAGCCACGTTACTGCCCAATATTCCATGCGTGATGACGGTGGCGTAAAAGTGATTAACCGCGGATACTCAGCGCAGGAAGGAACATGGGACGAAGCCGAAGGGAAAGCCTATTTTGTAGGTGAACCTAGCATCGCTCACTTAAAAGTGTCGTTTTTTGGCCCATTTTACGCCAGCTATGTGGTGATGAAGCTCGATAAGGAAAATTATCAATATGCCTTAGTCACCGGGCCTGATAGAGATTATCTTTGGTTATTAGCGCGTTCTAAAACCATCTCGGATGAGACACGAGACGCGCTACTCTCTTTTGCCAACCAAAAAGGTTATGACACAGATAAACTTATATGGGTTGACCACGATCCCGCTAACGCTAACTAGGTTTAACTCATCGAGCATACCGACTATTTAATGCTAAATGTGCTATACTGCGCCGCAAATTAAACTCAGTTAGTTAGCCAGGATAATAGTCGTGCTTCAAGAAGCGGTCATGACGCGGGCGAATAGCGCTTGTGAACTATGTAAAAACACCGAAAACCTAGATGTGTACATGATACCAGAGTCTCCGGATGAGACGGCTGGGTGTGCTATCGCTACCTGTCAAACGTGCCGCGAGCAATTAACGGGCGACGCTGAGTTAACGCCTAACCATTGGCGTTGTCTTAATGACGCTATGTGGTCTACTGAACCTGCCGTTCAAGTGGTGTCATATCGAATGTTAAGCCGCTTAAGCAGCGAAGGCTGGGCGCAAGATTTGCTGGATATGATGTACCTTGAAGACGCCACCAAGCAGTGGGCTGAAGCGGGGTTAATTGAACGTGAGCCAACACTAGATTGCAATGGCACTGTGCTTCAGCCTGGGGATAACGTTCATTTAGTGAAAGACCTGAACGTAAAAGGCGCCGGTTTTACTGCGAAGCGCGGCACCCCGGTGAGAGGCATCAGTTTAAGTGACAACCCTTTGCATATTGAAGGCAGGGTGAATGGTACTCGCATTGTTATCATTGCTTCATACACTAAAAAGTCTTAATTCGTTAGCTATACAGTAGAGATCATACAGGCATGCAAACTTTAACTATTACAACTCCAGACGATTGGCATCTGCATTTTCGTGATAACGAAATGCTGCCTGAAACTGTACCTGCTACGGCACGTTGTTTTCAACGCGCCATTGTTATGCCAAATTTAGTGCCGCCTGTGGTCAATGCTGAGATGGCTGTGGCATATAAGCAACGAATTGAAGCCGCAAGGCCAAAGGGAAGCCACTTTGAACCTTTAATGACCTTGTTCTTAACTAACCAAACCACGCCGCAAGATATTGCAGAGGCAAAGCAAGCAGGGGTTACCGCCTGTAAGCTTTATCCTGCCGGGGCAACTACAAATTCAGATGCGGCAGTTAAGGGCATAGAGGCCCTTTATCCCGTCTTTGAGGCTATGCAAGAACATGGGCTATTGCTCCTTGTTCATGGCGAAGTCACCGAGCACCATATTGATATCTTTGATAGAGAAAAGGCATTTATCGATAAGCACTTGTCGTTAATTGTAAACGCTTTTCCAGCGCTGAAAGTGGTGTTTGAACACATTACCACTGCTGATGCGGCTAGTTTTGTGAAAGACGCCAGTGACTTTGTTGGCGCTACGATTACGCCACAGCACTTACTTTTGAATAGAAACGATCTTCTCGTGGGTGGCGTGCGCCCTCACAACTATTGTTTGCCTGTGCTAAAACGCAATACTCACCAGCAAGCGCTAAGAGAAACCGTGGCCAGTGGCCATAAGCGCTTTTTCCTTGGCACAGATTCTGCGCCACATGCGAAACATAAGAAAGAAAATGCGTGCGGCTGTGCGGGCTGTTATAGCGCATGGTCAGCAATTGAATTGTACGCAGAAGTGTTCGAGCAGCTAGGGGCAATGGATAAATTGGAAGGCTTTGCTAGCCATTTCGGTGCCGATTTCTATGGTCTGCCACGCAATACTACTACAATGACGTTAGTCAAACAGCAATGGCAGGTACCTGAGCAAGTCACCCTTGCCGATGGCACAGACATGGTACCTTTTTACGCAGGCCAAGAATTACAATGGAAATTAGAAAGCGCATTTAACGCAAACTAATTCATTCCTGCTTTATTAATCAAAGGCCAGTGAATCTGGCCTTTGTCATCTTTGGAAAACCGAAATGACAGTAGAAACCATTAAGCACTTAGATATCAACCCAGACATTCAACGTGCTTTGGATGCGCAGGGCATTTATACGCTTTCGCCTATCCAAGCACAATCTTTACCCCATGCCTTGGCAGGTAAAGACGTCATAGGGCAGGCACAAACAGGAAGTGGTAAAACCCTTTGCTTTGTCATACCTGCCTTAGAAAAAATTGACCAGAGCAACTTTTCTGTTCAAGTTGTCATGTTATGTCCAACCCGAGAACTGGCTGATCAAGTGGCGCAGCAGTGCCGCAACGCGGCCAAGCAAATTGGCAATATAAAAGTCCTTACCCTTTGCGGGGGCCAACCTATGGGGCCGCAAATCCAGTCGCTCAAACACGGTGCCCATATTATTGTGGGTACGCCAGGGCGGGTGATGGACCATGTAGAACGTCGCCGATTAGATTTATCCAATGTAACGTTAAGGGTACTAGACGAAGCCGATCGTATGTTGGATATGGGCTTTGAAGAGGCGTTAGACGTCATATTTTCGCCGATGCCAAACACGGTACAAACCTTACTTTTCTCGGCTACCTTTACCGAGCAAATTGAACGTATTGCTGAGCAAAACTTAACTGACCCGGTAACCTGCAAGGTAGAGGCCGCAATCAATAAGCCTGCTATTACGCAACTGGGGTATAAAGTACTTCCTCATACACGAATTCAAACACTAAAAGCCCTGTTGACCCATTACCAGCCTAAGAATGCCATTGTGTTTTGTAACCGAAGGGTGCAAGTCAACGAAGTGGTAGAGGAGCTTACAGAGGAAGGCTTTAGTGCGGCGGGCTTGCAAGGCGACATGGAGCAGATAGCGCGCACTGCCGTGTTAATGCAATTTGCTAGCGATGCATTACAGGTGCTAGTGGCAACCGACGTGGCGGCTAGAGGGCTAGACATTGACGACATAGAATGTGTCATTAATTACACCGTGAGTGAAGAGCCGGAAACCCATATTCATCGAATTGGACGTACTGCCCGTGCGGGCGCGAAAGGCACGGCCATTACCCTTGTAGGTGATGAAGAGGAGCACTTTTTGCGAAAAATCGAAGTGCTTCAGGAAAGCGATATCGAGATGAAAGGCGCACAAGCATTGCGTTTTCACAAAAACCGTATTGTATTACCTGATTTTACCTGTATTTCATTAGGCGCGGGTAAAAAGCAAAAACTACGCCCTGGCGACTTAGTGGGAGCATTAACCAAAGATGCCGGTATTCCAGGCGATGACGTGGGTAAAATTGCGGTGCAAAATAGCATGAGTTTTGTGGCGTTAAAAACACGCAGTGTAAAACGCGCCATGGCCTTGTTTAGAGACGGCAAAATTAAAGGCAAGCGGGTTCGTGCTCGCAAGCTTTAGGTGATGAAACGGTCAATACGTCAAAGGAGTATACATGCTGGGTGAATCCAAGTTGTCAGCATTGCTAAAAAACCTCATGCCCGTGAAAAGGCCAGGGGACTATGTGTTTGTGTGCGTGGCGCCAGACATATTGTCTGTTGATGTGATGTCGCAAGCCCTGGCAACCTTTAAGGAAAAAGAAGGGGTAACGTTGATTTTAGAGGTTGAGGTGGCAAAAACACATGGATTTACTTTTGAAGGTACATTTAGCTGTATTACCTGTGAAGTGCACTCAAGCTTAGATGCGGTAGGTATGACAGCTGCCATGACAACGGCACTCACCGACAAAGGGATTAGTGCAAATGTGGTGGCAGGCTTTTACCACGATCATATTTTTGTGCCTTGCCAGCGTGCTGATGAAGCCGTTATGGTGTTGTCCTCTTTGTCACATTAACCTCAATAACAGAAACAAAAAGGGGCGACACCAAGTGTCGCCCCTTTTTTATTGGTAATAGCGTGTGTTAAACGCTATGGTATTACCAAATTTTTACGCGCTCTTCCGGTGGAAGGTACAACGCATCTTCTTCGGTTACATTAAAGGCTTCGTAAAACTCAGGTACGTTGCGAAGCGCACCGTTCGTACGGAATTTCGCTGGGGAGTGCGTGTCGGTCTGAATTTGCGTACGCAAGGCTTCTTCACGATACTTGCTAGCCCACACTTGTCCGTAACCAATAAACACCCGTTGGTCACCCGAGAAGCCATCTAACACGGGCGCATCTTCACCCTGTAATGAAAGATGGTAGGCTTTAAGCGCAATACTAATGCCACCTAAATCACCAATATTTTCCCCTAACGTGTATTCGCCGTTCACATACAAATCAGGCAGCACTTCAAATTCATTGTACTGATTGACTAAGGTCGCGGTACGCGCTTTAAACTCGCTTAAGTCTGAATCTGTCCACCAGTTACGAAGCACACCGTCGCCGTCGAAGGTCGAGCCAGAATCGTCAAACCCATGTCCAATTTCGTGGCCAATAACGGCCCCAATACCACCGTAGTTTACCGCATCTTCCGCATTCATATCGAAAAATGGCGGCTGCAAAATAGCAGCTGGGAATACAATCTCATTCGCCGTTGGGTTGTAGTACGCGTTCACCGTTTGCGGTGTCATCGACCACTCATGTTTCCACACTGGACCGCCTTGCTTTTTAAGCATAACGTCATACTGCACGTCAGCCGAGCGCTTAAGGTTGCCGAACAAGTCTTCCGCTTTCACCGTCAACTGTGAATAATCTTTCCATTGCTCTGGATAGCCAATTTTTACGGTGAATTTAGACAGTTTGTCTAACGCTTGTTGGCGGGTTTCTTCCGTCATCCAGTCTAATTGCTCAATACTGTCTTTATAGGCAAGCAGTAGGTTGTTCACCATTTCTGTCATACGATCTTTCGCCGCGGGTGGGAAGTATTTTTTCACATACACCTTCCCAATAACTTCGCCCACGTGGGCGTTGGTGAGCCCCACGGCTCTGCGCCATAATGGGCGCTGTTCTTCTACGCCGCTAAGTTTTTTGCTGTAAAAGTCGAAATCAGCCTGGTCAAAGTCTTCACTTAAACGGCTAGCGGAGGCGTTAAGAAGACCCCATTTCAAAAATACCTTCCAATCTTCAAGGGAAGTTTCAGCAATGAAGCTGTCCATATTCTTCATGAAGTCACTTTGAAGAAAAACCACATTATCTAAGTCTTCAAGCTGCATTTCTTTTAGGAATAACGTCCACGGGAAATTTGGCATGTAGGTGTTGAGTTCATCTACCGGTACTTTCGTGTAGTTTGCTGCCCAGTTACGTACTTGTTCTTTCTTCATATGAAGTTTGGCAATGGCCATTTCCATATTGAAAAGCATTTGAGCATTGTCTGCAGGTGCGTCGAATTTAGCTAACGTAAACATACGCTCAATATGCTTAATGTAGGCATCGCGAATGTCTTTTGAGGCTTCGTCATCCTTAAAGTAATACTCACGATCAGGTAAGCCTAAGCCAGACTGCCACGTATAAATCATGTAGCTTTCTGGCGACTTGAAGTCTGCATTTTGGCCGATACTGAAGGGCTTGGCATAGCCATAACGGTTAGCGTAAGCAAAATACGCCGCTAGGTCGTCGTAGCTCTCAATGGTGTCAATTTTTTCTAGTTCAGGAACAATAGGGGTCATACCTAGTGCGTTACGGGTATCTATATCCATGTACGCACGATAAAAATCACCTACTTTTTGTTCGTCGGAACCCGCTGCAAAATCTCCTTCAGAAGAGCTTTTAATAATGTCCATGACATTTTCTTGAGACTCGTCACTTAAAATCATGAACGCACCATAGCTAGATTTATCTGCTGGGATCTCAAGGTTATCTACCCATTTACCATTAACATAGCTAAAGAAGTCGTTACCTGGATCTACCGATAAATCCATGTTCTCTTTAATTACGCCAGATTGTAAGGCTTGTTGTTGTTCTGCTTGAGCTTGAGATGGGGTTTCGCTGGTAGTGTTTTGTGGACTACATGCCGTTAGTGCGAGTGCGACACTTAGGCTTACTACAGTTCGTAACATGACTTCTTCCTGGTTTATTTTTGTTAGTACGCCTTTTATAGGCGTTTACGACCGGATATTTCTATCACGCAGTGACGAATAGAAAAAGCGTTTATAGTGAAAATACATAGCTTGTAACAACTTTAGGGAGGGAAGTTGGTTATAGTGAATATCATCTATTCTTTGCGCTTCTGTGCACAGCACTCTTGATAAGGAACCCGTATGTTGCCCTTCGATTCAATATCACCCTGTGAATATGCCGATGCCTTGCCTCGCCATCAATTTATGCATTACAGCATTAAGCCGCTTTGGTCAGGAATGCCACGTATTGCAGGTCCTGCCTTTACAGTAAAATGCGAACCGGGCGATCATTTGATGCTTCATGCGGCCATCTATCGCGCGCGGCCGGGCGACATCCTTGTGGTGGAAGCCGACGACAAGTTTGCCGTGGCTGGTGGTAATGTTTGCGCTATTGCGCAAGCAAGAGGCATCAAAGGGTTTGTGATTGATGGTGTTATTCGTGACATTGCTGAAACCAGAGAAAATCAGTTTCCAGTGTTTGCAAAAGGGGTGATACCCAAACCAGGCGCTAAAAAATGTGTGTCGCCTCTCAATCAACCCGTGCATTGTGGCTCTGTACTAGTGCACCCCGGCGACATCATCGTTGCCGATGAAGAAGGCATTGCTGTGATTCCAAAAGCCGCAGCTGAACAGGCTTATGACGTCGCCCGTGCGCGGGCTCAAAAAGACGCCGCAATGTCGTTAGCACAGTGGGAAGCACAACATGTGGAAAAAGTGGAAGGAATATTAAAAGAGTTAGGCTTTCAATAGGCTAGCGGGCACCTCGGTTAGTACCTTTTGTGCCCGCAAAAGTGAGCCCCAGCAGAGGGCTCATCCTGTGGGTCAATCATAGTGCCACTATTCTGAAATAACGCCACATGCTACACGAGGACCGCCACCGCCAAGTTTTTTCGGCTCATCTGAATAGTTATCGCCACCTGCGTGAATCATGATGGCTTTGCCGCGAATGTCTTCAAGTTCTAACTCTGGGGCGAAAACAGGTTGCGTGGCATTGCCGCTTTCATCCACGTATAGAGTGGGTAGATCGCCTTCATGACCCGCTTCCGACCAAGGGGCTTTATGCTGGCCGGTTGCTTCGGGGTCGAAATGACCACCCGCAGCGCCTCCAAGTACCGTTTTACCATTTTTCATGGTGGCTGAGCAGTCGCCATTTTCGTGGATGTGAAAGCCATGAATGCCGGGGGTTAACCCTTTAAGATTAGGGGTGAAAACCACGCCATCGTCATCATAGTCACTCACTTTAACTGTGCCCATGCTGCTCTCGGTCTTTAAATCTTTCATTACCACACTGATATGATCGTCATCATGGTGAGCCGCGAAACTTGCTGAACTGAGTGCTAACGATACTGCGCCTACCATTGCGGTTATTTTGCGTTTTTTCATCATGCTCTCCTTATTTGTGAGTCAAGGGTAATTCAATGACATCAGTGAATACGCTCACTGGCTTACTAATAGGAAAAGCAGGAACCACACCAGTTAAATAGTTAGGGTTAAACGCCCACTAGGCGTGGGCTGGCAATGGGTAGCGGCATTATTCCTGCGGGGTGCTCGTAAAAGGAATGCATCGTATTAACACAGGGCATGAAAATGTTACCGAGTACGGCAACGAATAACGTTAGCGTGGAAAATAACGGCAAATCTATCGGTAATTCCTGTGACCTAATGGGTTAACTGATGGTCTCGTAGGTTTCAGACCACAAGGTTGCATTGCGGTGCATATCGGGCAAATCATCTTGGGGAATATTAATCAGTTCCGCTTTTTTCGTGATGGCCCACCAACTGCCAGACTCGTAGGCTTTGACCAATTCTAAGGTATTCAGTAACAAACTCTTTTCCCCCAGTAGCGCCGTTTTAATATCTTCACTGAGCGGTAACTTAGCAAGTAACGACGCCATGGGCGTATCAAGTAAGGCATCTATCATGGAAAACAGGCCCACCATGAAGGCGCTATCAGAAGCGCCCGGGGCAACGTGTTTGGCGATTTGTTCACAAAAGCGAGCACGAATAATCGACATTCTAATAATTTCTACGGGTTTATTTTTGCGTAGGTGGGCGGTGGCAATTAAGCAAATGAATTTCCTTGCTTGCTCTTCTCCCAAATAGACTAGGGCTTGCTTTATAGATTCAATGGGCTCTTTTAATACAAATAGACCTGAATTCGTAAAGCGCAAAAGCTTGTAACTCAGGCTAACATCTTGCTCGAAATAACTCGCAAGTTTTGTGTAGTTTAAAAACGGCTTTAACGCTTCATGATAGATAATCAGCGTCATGGCATGCTGCGCTTCAATATCCTTGTTTTCAATCATTTCAGGTTTACAGAAAAAGTAACCTTGGAAGAAATCAAAGCCCATTTTTTTTGCCAGCATAAACTCTTCTTGTGTTTCTACTTTTTCCGCAAGCAGTTTAAGGCCTTTGCGTTTTTTAAACTTTTCTACAAGCGGTGCGATTTCTTCTAATGGGGTGTTTTGAATATCAAACTTTAATAATCGGGTGAAGTTTAAGAACCGCTCCCAATCCTTGTGATACAAAAAATCGTCCAAGGCCATTCGATAGCCTTTGTGAAAAAGCTCTCGACACGCTTCATACACTTCGTCAGTGGGCTCCACATCTTCAAGCACCTCTATAACGATATCATTAGGCGGCATCAGAGAAGGGATGCGGTCAATCAGGCCTTGCTGAGAAAAGTTAACGAGGGCGCGTTTACCGTTGGTAATAGCGGTAATACCCACGTTTAAATGTTGATTTACAATAAGCCGAGAGGTTGCCACGGTAGGGTCAACACCCTTTGGGAAGACGTTTTCAATACCGTCGCGAAAGAAGACCTCGTAGGCAACAGTATGTTGGCGACGGTTAAAAATAGCTTGGCGCGCGGTAAAAACTTTCATCAATAAATGAAAACGCTAAATGTAGACATAGGGTGGAGTCTAGCTGAAAAACGGCATCCGGTGTACTGAAAGGCTAAAATCACTGCTATTTCTTCATGTTAATACCCATAGAACTGTCAGCATTACATCAATATGTGATGGGCGCGAGATAATTCCAAACTATCGACAAAGGTTAGACCACTTTCAGTCTTTTCTACCTTAGCGTAAGGCGTGAACGTTCAGAGTGAGGAAAATGTGAAAGGTTTTACCGATAGCACCGAATAGATGGTGTAGAATCCTGTAGATAATTTGCAGTTGATGTATAACCACGTGAGTCATACCCATGTTTTCATTTTTCGAGCGCTTAACTAAGCCCTTTCCCGACACGCCACCCGCTCAACCTCCTAAAGGTATTGTCGCTTTTTGCAAATACTACACCCAGGGCATGTGGGGGGTTATCGCTATTGTTTCCTTATTAAGTGCAATCGTCGCTGTGCTTGAAGTCGCGCTGTTTGGGTTTCTTGGCCAAATGGTGGACTGGTTTTCCGAGCAAAACAGAGACACCTTTCTTGATGAGCAAAAATGGACATTGGTGGGGATGGGAACCACGGTATTAGTACTTATTCCCGGTTTTATTTTGCTTCGCTCATTGTTTTCTAGGCAGTCGTTAATGGGGAACTATCCCATGCGAATTCGCTGGCAGGCTCACCGCTATTTACTAGGGCAAAGCCTCACCTTTTTTCATAACGAATTTGCCGGTAGGGTAGCAACAAAGGTGATGCAAACTGCGTTATCAGTGCGTGAAACGGTAACCAAAGTGCTCGATTTAATGGTGTACATTTGTGTGTACTTCATTTCAATGGTGGTGCTAATTTTCAGCACGGATTGGCGATTAGCGGTACCGCTTATTGTTTGGTTTTTTGTCTATATATGTATTCTTCGTGTATTGGTACCTAAGCTGAAAGTTGTTTCTCAGCGGCAGGCTGACGCCCGTTCACTAATGACTGGGCGTATTGTTGATAGTTACACCAATATCACCACGGTAAAATTGTTTTCCCATAGCCGACGAGAGGCCGATTACGCCAAAGAAAGCATGGACGGCTTTTTAAAAACCGTATACCCGCAAATGCGCCTTGTTACCGTACTCGAATTCTGCGTTGAAATGGCCAATGCCATACTGATTTTTGTTATAGGTGCGTTGTCGATACACCTTTGGTTAGAAAATATTGCCAGTGCTGGCGATATCGCCATTGCGATAAGTTTGTGTTTACGCCTCAACGGTATGTCGCATTGGATCATGTGGGAAGTGTCAGGCTTATTTGAGAATTTAGGCACCGTTCAAGATGGCATGAATACCTTGGCGCAACCCATTGCGGTAAAAGATGCCCCTAAGGCGAATGCTCTGACGGTTAACGGCGGCGCAATAACATTCGACAATATCAACTTCTCTTATACGGGGGCCGGAAACAAGCCTATAGATGTATTCCGACAACTCGACTTAGCCATCAAACCAGGGGAAAAAGTGGGTTTGGTCGGTCGTTCTGGGGCGGGAAAATCTACCCTAGTGAACCTGTTAATGCGTTTTTATGATGCCCAAAGTGGACACATTGCCATTGATGGCCAAGACATTACCCAAGTAGGCCAAGAAACCTTACGCGCGAAAATAAGCATGGTGACTCAAGACACCTCGTTGATGCACCGCTCGGTTCGCGACAATATTTTATATGGCAGAACCGACGCCACAGAAGAGGATATGATTCGTGCAGCCAAACAAGCCGAGGCCCATGAGTTTATCCTTACGCTCACCGATAGTCAGGGGCGCACTGGATACGATGCTCATGTGGGCGAGCGAGGTGTGAAGCTGTCAGGTGGGCAACGACAACGGGTGGCCATTGCTCGAGTGCTATTGAAAGATGCCCCCGTATTAATTCTTGATGAAGCCACCTCCGCCCTAGATTCAGAAGTGGAAGCGGCGATACAAGCGTGTCTCGATAAAGTTATGGAAGGCAAAACGGTACTGGCCATTGCCCATCGACTGTCAACCATAGCGCAAATGGACAGGCTGCTTGTGTTGGATAAAGGCAAAATTGTAGAACAGGGGAGCCACGCACAATTACTTGAGCACAATGGCATTTACGCGAAGTTGTGGGCGCATCAAACAGGGGGCTTTATTGGTGTCGAGTGACAGTATGGATGGAAAAATCCTTGTGCCCATTGCATTCTTGAGTATAATACGCGTCCCTCCCTTGCGATACCGCACTTTCCAACGAAAAGACGCTGAATTCCCAAGGGTAGTGTAAGTAAAATTTGTGAGTTTAACGCCACAGGGGTGTAGTTCGAATTGGTAGAACAGCGGTCTCCAAAACCGATGGTTGGGGGTTCGAGTCCCTCCACCCCTGCCAGATTAAGTGCTTTCGTATTAACGTGAGCTAAACGACGCTGTAGTGCTAGGATCGTGACATGAGCGAAAAAACGGAAAATCAGTCCAATGGCTTGGACATGTTTAAATGGGTAATCGTGTTTGCCCTACTTGCTGGTTTAGTTACGGCTAACACCATGTATGGCGAAATTTCGGTACTTTACCGTGCGGTTGCGGCCGTAGTCGTAGTGGCAATTGCGGGCTTTCTCGCTGCATCTACCACCAAAGGCGGTAATTTCTTAAGTTTTGCAAAAGAATCTCGTACTGAGGTACGCAAGGTGGTATGGCCTACTCGCCAAGAGGCTAATCAAACCACTATCATCGTACTCGCTGCTACCTTGGTAATGTCACTCATTTTGTGGGGCCTAGACGGCATTATTGTTCGTCTTGTGGGCTTTATTACTGGAATAGGAGCATAACGTATGTCTGAAGAAGCAAT
>CERL01103829.1_pt1 | contig 11940 bp, 24 predicted proteins | sample 530811 | NCBI WGS metagenome assembly CERL01 (sample SAMEA2620995, study PRJEB7988) | marine metagenome | isolation source: saline water (ENVO:00002010), including
AGTATAGGGGGTAAAACAAATAGTACAATATAAAAAAGGTCGAAAAAAGGTCATTAAAGCCCGTGTTTACAATAGATGCGGGCTTTTTCTATGCTTTTAAGTGAACTCAACGAATTGTACAAAAGGTTTAATTTTAGTTTAAGGCTGCTTTAAGCCTCTCAAACTTCTCAATGCTAAAATACCCAAAAGGTTTAATATACCGCCATTTCTAGGGCTTAGACGTCGTTAATCGCTGCTGCAAGAGACTATATAATGCAGAAAATTACGCTCCTTCTTGTTTTATGCTTATACCTGCCCGTTACCCTTGAAAACTGCTTAAAATGGTTAGGTTTGCCGTTAGGATTGCCAATAGGATTGCCAAAAAAAGGCAAAATTTGATTAGTTTATAGGTGCTAATTGCATCAAAAAGCAGATTAAAACCCATTTATAGCATTATTCAAGGGGGGATAATACCCAATAAATTTATAATGAAAATCAAAAAAACACCCATTTTACGGGGCTTCAGTGTAGTTTCACTGTGTGAAAGCTTGAGATTTTAAGGTATTATTTGTTGATTTTAGGCATTGTAGTCTCAACATGCATTAAACGAGCCTCAAGATCATTCACCCGGTCATACATATCTGCGGGGTCTTGGAAGTCATATATAAAAGCCGTCTTGAGTGTCCACACCTCCAAAATATCTTCGGGCTTTATGGGGTAGCTAGGGTATTCTCGCCGGTTGTCTGACTTTAGATAGAGATTATTATATTTTTTAATGCGGTTTAAACAGCGTTTAACCACGATACCGTCTTCCTTTGAAACGATAATATAAATCTGATTATCTTTTATGTCCTCTTGCCAATTTTCGCACCACTCACCAACAGCGAGCGCACCGGAATGAATTGTAGGAAACATACTGTGTCCTTTAACCTCAAAGATTCGGAAAGTACCATTGTTTAAGGTTGGCAAACGATAGCTTGGTAAGCTTTCTAAAAACTCAGGATCGCCAAAGCCATCCAAGTATCCTGCTTGAGCAGGTACCGGAACCATTATAATATTCTCATCACCTTCAGGAGAGACACTGATCACTTTAGGCATCTGCCCTTTAGTATAATATGGCGCAGGCACTTCTTCATTAACCTGATCCACCTCGATGTTCTTTTTTATATCACCCAGACCAGAAAAGAACCAAATTGGATTAACATCTTTATAAGTATTGAGAAATCTCAATACATTATCCTCGGTAAGACCGCTTGATTGATTTAAAATTCCATTAGAGATACCTGTATCTCTATAGAACTGAGCCTTTTTAATCCCTTTTATGTCAAGGTAATCAATGATTCGCTGCTTAAAAGTTGAAATTTCTCTCATAATTATTATGAAATTAGAGATATCTCTATTATATTTGCTTAGAAATATCACAGAATACCACAAATATAACATAAATGGAAAGCGCGAACACTACAGAATACCGTAAAAGCTTAAAGGCTAAACTAAAATGGGGTGATATGACTAAGATCGCGAAACTGGCCGAGGTTGATCTTATGACAGTAGATCGATGGTTTAAGAATAAAACTAATAATGCTGCAATTGAACCTGCTGCCAATGCTCTTTTAGAAGCGAGAAGCAAAAAAATGCAAGAAGCACTAAAAAACATCATATAAGCCCATTTAGATGATCACGAGAGATAACATATACGAGTACTACAACGGCAACCAACTTGGGGTTAATCAAGATGTCTTCCTCGAGCTTGGTTTACTTACGTACCATCAATTTCAGCATTGGTGCAGCAAAGAACGAGCAAAACTCAATCGCCTCCGCACTGCTGGAAGAGGCCGCACCGGTCTTATCGCGTGGTCGAGTATTCCTGATGAATTTTTGGCCAAGATCAAAGCAGCATTTGGAGACCCTTACCGTAAAGACGATGTCGATTCGTTTGTAAGTAGACTTAACAATGACGACAAAGCCGCGGTTTTCTTTATGAAAGCCGGCCTTTCACCCCTGAAAGAGTATCAGCACTATATCGAGGCGCAGATACTTAACCTTTACGGTGAGTTGCTCCAAGAAATTGAGGTTAAAGCGGCGCGCAACACTTCATTCAAAAAGACTCAAGCTAAGCGCGAACTTGCCAAGGTCATTGCTGAACTCAAAACGCTTAAGCGTGAAGATGGCAAGGCTAAATTTCCTCATAAATTACCAAGCAATCCTCGCAGCCTTGAGCGTCGCTACAAAGAATATGCAGAGCAGGGCTATGAACGCCTGATCCACGCCGGAACCGGTAATACCAACACTCAAAAAATTAAAGGTGCTCTTGCAGACTGGCTACTTGCCAAGTACTGCCTCCCACACAAGCCTAGTATTACAGACTTGCACCTTGAATACGATGCCTATCGTATTGCAAAGAAGTGGCCTTCACTTCACGAGGACGCCATTTATAAGTGGCTTCATAAACCGGAACAGAAAAAGGTTTGGGTATTAGCCCGACACGGCAAAGATGAGTATGTGCGCCAGTTTGGTCACAAGACTACACGCGATAAGAGCGATTATTTCCCTTATGCATATTTAACCATTGACGGCTCCAAGCTTGACTGGATTCACTTTAAAGAAGGCGCGCCTTACTCTATGGGTGCCGATATCAAGGTCAACCTCATATTTGATGTGTATAGTGAGAAAATCGTAGGTCACGACTTTAGCCTTACCGAAGACCACCAGTCACATTTCCGAGCTTTTAAAATGGCTTTACAGGAGACACAATGCAAGCCTGCGCTGTTAACCTATGATAACCAAAGTGGTCACAAAATGAAAGCGGTTCAAGAACTGTATAGCAATATTGTGACGGCTAACGGCGGGCAGCATTATGCGCACCGCGCATATGAGCACGGTTCACCCGCTGAGCAGCTTATAGGTCGCTTTCAACAACAGGTACTTAACAAATGGTGGTTCTCAGATAAGCAGGCCATTACAGCGGTACGCGCAGACAGCCGCCCAAATATGGAGTTTGTTAAGCGCCACCGAGAAAAGCTTAAAACTATTGAAGAGCTGCGCGAGGTGTTTGCCTATTCAGTTGAAAAGTGGAACAAAGATACTCACCCAAAACTAAAAGTAAGCCGCAACGAGGCTGCTACTCACGAGCAAACTTTTGCTTTAGATAAGCTTAGTCCGCTTGATATGGTGCAGTTGTTTTGGGTTACTTCAACTAACACTAACACCTACAATCGTGACGGTATACGCCTTACAGTAGGTAAAGAACGCTATCACTTTGAAGTCTACACGGCAGACGGCCACGTTGATCTTGATTTCCGCGATAACTATACCGGGTGCAAATTCTTTGTACAGTATGATCCTGATCAGCTTGACAATTATGTGCGCCTATACTTAAGACTGCCTAACGGCGAAAGTAAATACATCGCAGACGCCGAGCCTGTCAAGAGCATTAAGAGCATACCATTACTTATGGATGATCAAGACCGAGGTCGAGTTCACAAAATGCATAGCACCCGCGATAAAGACGTCGAGCGCGTACAGGCAGAGCTTGAAGCATTACGCCAGCGCACCAACATCACTGAAGAATCACTAATCGAAGACCAGGAACTTGAGATGAAGTTCAGAGGCCGCCAGCCAAAGCAGTCTCGTGCAATGGCAGAAGCCGGCGCAGGTTCTTGGCTTAATAAACTATAACTATGGTACCACAATCAGCAGAAGCAGTTGCCCATCATAAAGACCCTCGTGTCAAAACCAAAAATAAAAGCCGTATAAGCAATGCTGCTAAGAGCACCATTGTTAATGAGGTCACAAAGGCTGCAAACTTAACCAGTCAAAGGTCTGTAGCGATTAAGGCAATGGTTTCTACGGCAACCATTAGCCAGATGATCGCCGGCAATTGGGGCTTGATCAGCGACGATATGTTCCGCAAGGTTCAGGGCAATCTCAGCATTGAGCTAGACTGGAAGATCGCTATGACGGCAAACCTACAAGAAGCTTATAAATACTGCCACGCTGCCCGTATGCAAGGGCTTGCACTTCTCATTAGTGATAATGCCGGTAAGGGTAAATCAAACGGCTATAAGTTCTATGCGCGCCGCAATGAGAATGTGATGCACGTAGAATGCAAAGCCAGCTGGACTAAAAAAACCTTTGTACGCCACTTGCTCCTTGCTATGGGTGTGCAGCCTATAGGAACCACCGAACAAATGCTGGAGAAATGGAACGATCAAATCATTAGATGGGCAAAACCGCTCCTTATTCTTGATCAGGCTGATAAACTGAAAGACCCGCAGCTAGATATGTTTATGGAGTTCTACAACGACCACGAAGGGCACTTGGGGATCATTTTAAGCGGCGTGCAAGCCTTGCGTAAGCGTATTGAACGCGGTATTCAACACTCAAAAACCGGCTATGACGAACTCTACAGCCGTGTAGGACGCCGCCACATTGAGCTTGACCCTATCAATCGCGACGATGTTGCAGCCATTTGCCGCGCCAATGGTGTAGACGATGAGGAAGACATCACATTCATTTACGACACGTTTGGGGGCGATTTTAGGCGCGTAAGACGTGAAATCAAGAGAATACACCTAGCGAGACAAGAACAGCCGGAATTGAGTGAATAAATGGCAAAAATCAAACGTGCAGTCTCGGTTGATGAGCTGCTAAAGAAAAAATTTAAAACGCTCCCCCTTGAGGGGCGCTTCAAAGAATTAATAGGAACACCAGAGCGCTCCGGCAGTTGGTTTCTTTTTGGAAACTCAGGAGAAGGCAAAACCACATTTCTAATGCAATTAGCAAAATACCTCACACAGTTTGAAAAGGTCGAGTATAACTCGCTTGAAGAGGGTGCGCGTATGTCTATGCAGGAGGCAATTAAAGAAAACCGTATGCAAGAGTGCCGCCGCGGCAGCTTCAAAGTTCTCGACAAGCTGACTATAGACGAGATCAGAGAGCGCCAGTCACGCCACAAAAGCGCCGGGATTGTAATTATTGACTCGGTACAGTACGCCTTTCTTGACAAGCGGGGCTATAAAGCGCTGCAAAAGGCTTGCCCTAACACCTTGTTTATCTGGAACAGTCACGCTGAAGGTAAACAGCCAATGGGCAGCCTTGCAAAAGCCATAATGTACGATGCCGATGTAAAGCTGCATTGTGTAGGCTTTAGAGTGTTTGCAAAAAGTAGAATGAACCGCGGGCAGCTTTCTAAGCCATACACCGTATGGGAAGAGGGCGCAAAGCAATACCACGATATCTTATGAAAGCAATAAACGAACTATTAAAAGAAACGCCACAGGAGTATGAGCTAACGCTTTTCTCGCTTTGGCTAGAGTGGTGCCAGAAGAAAGCCCACAATCAAGAGCAGCTGCAAATGTTGCTGAGCAATAACGCACTTTTTACATGGTGGCGTGAGAACCTACGCACGTTTGAGCGCTATTTCGCAGACGATGTAAGCAGCTACAATGGCAATCTTGACCGTGACACGCTTAAGGATATCTACCGCGATTATACCAGCGTGATCCACAAGCACTACAGCAAAGTATTAATCAAAAAAGCATTGGCACTATGAACGCACACCAATTATACGATCGCAATGACCTGATCACAGAGGTTCTTAAGGTAACCCGTCAAAGCGCTTACTTCTCGATTAGTCAACGCACCTGCCTGCATCAGCATCGCGCTGCGGTGATGCACGCGCTTGATGATATCAATGCGGGTGATGGAGGGAGCGCAACACCTCAATACCAACTACCGGCACACCTTGAGCGTATTGTACTCCGTGTACGAATGGATTTTAAGATATGATATGAGCGGGTACCACGACCGCGCGATCAGCGCAATGATACAAGCCTATTTGGCACGAGAGAAATGGAACGAATTAAGCAAACAAGATTATGACAATGGAGACATTAACACAGCACGAGATCGACGAGAACATTAGAAATTTTCAGCGAGACCTTAACAAGATTCTATCTGAGCCGTATACGCTCAACATTGAGCACTTGGAGGAAGGACTTCCTTATAAAGCCAATGTTTACACCCGGGAGACCATAGACACTACCCAAATTGATCTACTGGAAGACCACGCAGACAACTGGAACCTTAAACTCACCTTCTCGGCTACAGACACCGGAAGATTAGCAATAAACTTTAAACTCATAGAAGACTAAGATGAATACAAAACAGGACACCACCGCAGAATTAACCGAAGAGCAACTGGAGGCTAAACTAAAGGAGCTACGCGCCAAAAAAGCCAAAGCCGCAGAACGCGCCAGAAAGAACTATGAAAGCAAGCGCGATGAGACGATCAACTTCTTAACAAGCTTTGCCCAGCAAGTACATGAGCAGCTGGCAGAACTTAAAAAGCTATGCCACGAGCGTATGGAAGAGCAAGCAGAGGCCTTACGTGAATATGGTGAGATGCGTAGCAACAGCAAAGGCGGTTTTAGTATCACAAACGAGGCCGGAGACTATCGCATTACCCGCCATAGAGACACCAAGCCAAGTTGGGATGAGCGCAGCGTAAAAGCTCAGGAGCTTATTAAGGAGTTTCTTACCGAGACTGTAAAGAAGCGCGACCTCAAACTATACGAGATCTTGATCAGCTTCATTCAGCGCAACGAGAATGGAGACTTAGAGTACGCTCGTGTAATGAACCTACTTCAGCACGCAGACAAGTACGACGACCCACGCTGGGTTGAAGGGCTGCGTTTGATCAAAGAGAGTTACAGCAACCACCTGAGAGGTTTTGGGTACTCAATCAAAAAGAAGGATGCCTCTGGTAAATGGGAACTTATTAATCTTCAATTCGCAAGTATCTAATTATGGGAGTAACAATAGAACCAACGGTAAACGCAGACACCTACTGGGTAAATTCTAAAGAGGTGTATCAAGACAGTAACGGCAACTGGATCGCAAAAGAAGAGCTTACGCCTTCTGAAACCAACGCCTTTAAATGCTACATAGGTCGCGAGATCAAGTTAAAAAATCGCCCTGTTACTAGGGATTAAAAGGGAGGTGCCAACACCAGAAAGCCGCCGTCACGGTTGATGCGCTGTCACTGCCGCTCCTGCTGAGCCCTTGAAAATTATTAGGCAGGAATACCGGTCAATGTGTGCCACTAGCAAAGTCATAGCACTAAGCGACAGAACGACCGCGGCAACTGCGAGAAGTTGCAAAAGACCGTAAGTGTAGGAACACCTATCAAAGTAAGCGTACCAAGCCGGAATTTGTCGTACCACCCGGCGCCCTGAAGTACAAAGGGCACTAAGTCTGAAAATTGATAGCCGCATTACATAGGAACATCGTGGGGCAGGTTCGATTCCTGCCGCGGTCACAATATTCCCTCTTAAGGATATAAAAGCAATTATAACCGCATTAAGGTATAATCTATGAAAGCCAATAAAAAGCAAAAGCAGCTCATACACGTTAACGCGCCTAATCGCGATACCAAGGAAGAATGGGTGCAATGGGCAACGGGTGACAATGACAAGATCAGTACCAATGATCTCACCTATGCGCAAGCGAATGCCATTTTAAAACAAATGGGGCTTAAACCGGTGCCAATGGCTACTGCAGACCTTGCCAGTACGTGGGGCAAATTTGATAAAAACAACCAGCGCCACAAAGCGATCTTAAGCCTGCTTATTCAAATTAAATGGATAACAGATCACCCGCGCTTTGGTCGTGTGGCAGATATCACCCGTTTTGGGGCGTGGCTGCAAAGCGATCGCGCACCGGTGCGCAAGCCACTGCTTCACATGCAACCCGAAGAGGTAAGCAAGATCATTAACGCCCTTGAGGGCATTTTAAAAAGTCTGTATAAATGAGAAGAATGTCATTTGCGCTCACAAAAGAGCAAGTACAAAATCAGAGCAAAACGGTGACCCGCCGTAACGGCTGGAACAACCTTAACGTAGGAGACCTTATTCAACCAGTAGAAAAATGTATGGGTTTAAAGAAGGGTGAAAAGCAAGTCAAGATCGGAGACCCCATTCGCGTGACCGCCATAAGCGTGCAGCGCCTTTATCAGATCACCAAAAAGGAGTGTGAACTGGAGGGCTTCCCGCACTTGTTTCCTGAAGACTTTATAGAGATGTATTGCCGGGCTAACAAGTGTAAACGCGATCAACGCATTAACCGAATCGAATATGAGTACACCAACCCCATTTGAGCAGGTTTGCGAACACCCGAAGGAAGCCCGCTACATACGCGTAGTAAACCTAAGCGCCACCTGTGAGACCACCGTAACCGCTTGCCGCCAATGCGGTAATGATTTAGATAAACCAAAAACCGATTGTATATGACACCAGAGCAACATGATAAAATTCAAAAAGTTTACGAACTCGTTAAGCGAGGCGTTTCCGGTGAAAAGGGGGCGGCACAGGCTGCACTTGATCGCTTGATGAAGAAATACAACCTAAGCGCCGAGCAGATTCAAAATATAACCTTCAAAGAATACCGCTTCAAATACGCTCAAAACACCGAGTTAATGCTATTTGGCACCCTGTTTAAGTACTTCTTTCCAGACAGGCAGATGAAAGCAAGCCGAGACACTTGGGATGTTAGAGAAATTGCCATTAAGCTAGAATATATTGATTGGGTAACGCTTGAGTGTGCCTATGAGTATTTCAGAAAACATATGCGCGGAGAATACCGACGCCTCGTTACTCCCAAGCTTAAGCGGTACCGAAAACCGGCTAATAAAAAACGAGCCCGTGAAAGGCTTGACAAGATCTTCTTTTCAAATTATGTGATCGCCTCAAAGCTTTATCGTGAAGGTGACCTCAAGCAAGTTGATCCCTTTGAGCTAAGCGAAAAAGAACGCCGCGACCGTGAATCGCTTGAAGGCGTAAAAGGAGGCGAATTCAATACCCAAGTAACAACCGGTTTATACTTAGAATAATGCATCCAGTTAAAATCAAACAAAAACCAGAGCATTATCTCGTCTTGGAGCAGGTGCTACATATGGGGCAAACGCCAAATACAACGACCCGCATAGGCAAAGCAGCGGCAGCCATATTACAAAAGGTACTCGTGCGAGTAGCAAAGAAAGCAATTGAAGCCCGTATGTCACCAAATGACAAGCCTAAATCGCTTGAACTCGCCTACTACGAGGCAGACGCCCTCGAAAGGCATTTGCGCATAAACCGGGGCTTATTTCGCGCCGGTACTTATGAATACAACGCGGTGGTTAGCATCGCAGCCGAACTGGATCAAAAATTACAATAAATGGAACAAGTAACAACATACACCGTAAAGGGCGATAGCCTTTCCGTTTTATGGGAGTTTAAATACGATTTAAAAGGCAATTTAATCAGCTTTCAAATTCAGGATAAACCGCTCTCAACAAAACAAATCACTTGGTTATTTAAAGAGGGCAACTTCCCGGAGACCGAGTCGATTATGAAAAGCGTCTGGCTCAAGGCTAAAAAGTCGGTCTTTGAAATCATCATAGGTGAGCCTGATCTAAGCTTTGACGCGTTTTACAATGCCTACGATCATAAGGTGAAAAAGAGCCAGTCACAGGCCTCTTGGAAGCGCCTTTCTAAAAAAGACAAAATAGCCGCCTTAGGTCACATCCCAACCTATGACAAGTTTTTAGCACGTAAACGCTACAACAAAGCCGCCCCCAGCGTGTACCTCAATCAGCGGTATTGGGAAGATAACCACGGAAGTATTCACTGACTTAGTGCTTTTAAAAAGAGCCATGTGATTAAATCACCAGTGGCGCAAATCATTATCAATACACTAATCTCTTTAAAGAATATTATAAACTCTTTAATTAAAAATTTCATACTTAAAATTAAGAAAAAATGGCAAAAGAAACCTTTATGGAAGCTACAGAGCTTCACTTTGAAATGACCGTAAGAAACTCGTACACTCACGAGTCTTGGAATGAAAAACTTGAAGAAACAAGAATGTACGACGAGCCTAAGGACAATGATGAGGCAATAGCTTGTGCTAAACAAATCTTAAAAGACTTCAATGCACATTTAAGACCCGGTGAGTATGCGCGTGAACTATTGAATGTTCAAAGAGTTGAGACAAAAGTAATTGATTTAATCGAGCAAAAATTTAACTAATGGCAAATCAAGTTTACGAACCATTCGGAGAGGAATGGGAAAAGGAAATGATGAAAATGAATAAAAAACATTTATTCGAATTATTAAAAGCAGCTCTCCAAGAGGCGAACGAAAGAATCGAAGTAAAAGACGCACAAAAGCGTATCAATTACCTACTTAACGATTGGCGCGCGAATATTAAACATTACAACACGGTAGCGCTAGACATCGTGCAGCGATTTCCAACAACTAAAGTAAGAGACTAATGGACGAATATTTAATCTTCCTTAAAGACATAGGCTTTAAAATCAACGACTCATACGATCACGACCAGTTTCACACAGATGAACTCGTCAAAGGCAGAATAAAAGTGTTTTTTACAACACCTCTTGAAGGTGGTAAACCAACAATGGATGTTGAGCTTGAGAACCTAGACACTCTTTATCTAACAGCTGGCCAAATCCTTCTCCTAGACCAAATAATTAATAAAACGCAACAATGAAAATAGTATATATCGCACACCCCATAGGCGGCAACGTCGTACGCAATCTGGAAGCACTTGCAAAAGTGATACGAGAAATTAACCTAGCAGAACCTGAGGTGGTACCACTAGCACCATATTACGCAGACGTGCTGGCACTTGACGATAACAACCCGGCAGAACGTGCCAGAGGTTTAGAAAATGGCCGCTGTGTACTTAAAAGCGGCGCCATACGTGAAGTGTGGTTGTATGGTGATGGCATAACCCGGGGAATGCTGGGCGAGATTAAGGAGGCGTTCAAATTAGGTATTCCTGTCTATGGTAAGACCAAAATGACGCGTATGCAAATGAGCAGTTTGCAAAACTTAGACGCGCTGATACGCCTTGAAAAAATCACCGAAGAATCAATTATGAACGATGTTTTTACCGGTGATTGGGGAAAGATACATTCAGCTAAAAAAGGAGAAGGATGATCACCGCACTCGTACATTACACCGAATGGGTAGAAGCACCACACCCACAACTTGATGATATACAAGTAGCGAAAAGTAAAGTTGTAAAGGTCGAAGATCTTCTGGAGCTGAATGAATTATTTAGCCACATCACTAAAGTTGATGTTTTGGATCCTGATCTGGAACTTAAAACAAATTCCGATGAAATGTGCATTATAAAAGATTGTACTAATAAGCCCTATAGTCTTGGCTACTGCTTTCATCACTGGAACATTGCAAACGAGGATCATTAATTATGAAAGAACCAATCATTCAACATACTGTTCAAGGATTCATCCCTGACGAAGCATTAAATCAGCTGTTTTTTCATTACCGTAGAACTAATAAATCGCTTCCTAGTATCATCATTGTTGGTTGTGGTTTTTATTACGAATATGAACACATCTTAAACAATCATCGCTATTTATCACCCGATCAAAAGGTCAGATTCAATACTGTAGAAGTACTCCCCTCTACATCTTTAGGAGAATACGAGGTAAGAATGTATTAAATAAGGAAATCTGTAATACTTAAATTATTATCAAACATTATATTTAACCATAAAATTAAAAAACTCTTAAAATGGAAGGACTATTAAATTTTATTTACCCCGCATTAGCTATTTTACAACTCATCGGAGTCATATGCTTTTTTGTTATGTGTTACAACGTCAGTTGCATCAAGAGACAATTAGGAACGCGCACACCAGAATTTTTTAATGAAGAATATAAGAAGCATTTGTTATTCAATGATATACCATCTGCTCAAGAAGCTTTAAAAGAATTTATGTATTTAAAATTGAAAAACGTTGAAAAAGCTGCTTCTTCAGAACGGGATTCCTACTATATAATGTTAAAGGATAAGTACAAACATATGTTTGATAAAGTTAATATGGAATTTCCCAAGCTCTAACAACCTGTTAAAAACACCCCTTGCTAAC
>CERL01002969.1_pt1 | contig 11804 bp, 10 predicted proteins | sample 530811 | NCBI WGS metagenome assembly CERL01 (sample SAMEA2620995, study PRJEB7988) | marine metagenome | isolation source: saline water (ENVO:00002010), including
AATAGCCGTATTTATGACTATACGCCATTTGAAGATAAAAATTGGCAACGTACAACTGGCGGAGCAAGCCAGTATCTAAACTTTCTGAAACAATCTGTATTGCCATATATTAAGGCTCACTACAGAACAAACCAAAAAAGTACATTAGTCGGTAACTCGCTGGGTGGTTTATTTGCTTCCTTTACCTTATTTACCGAGCCTTCGCTTTTTTCAAGTTACATTATCGGCAGTCCTTCAGTGTGGTTTAAAGAAAACTCAATATTAGCTATGGCTGTAAAACCAGCTGCCAACACAACAAAAGTTTACATCGCAGTGGGTGAACTTGAAGAAAGCGAAGGTGAAAAAATGGTGTCGGGTGCGAGGCAATTAGCAGCTAAAATTAATAAACAAAGTGGCGCGCTTGTTACAACAAATTTATTTGTTATTCCTCAGGCACGCCATGCAACCGCATTCCCAACAACGATTACCCAAGCCCTAGACTGGATTTACCAGACTAATACCAACCCGCAATAATACTTAATTAAGCGGATTGGTATAAGAGCAATTAAAGAGCGTGACACTTTTTATATTTTTTACCGCTACCACAAGGACACTCGTCATTACGGCCAATTTTAATATCTGCAACTGGCGTTATATCACCATCTAGGTAACGCCATAGGCCATCTTCTTTAATAAAACGCGACTTTTCGTGTAACTCACAAAACAAGTTTTGGTAAAAGTAATTTGCTTTAAATTCTACAAAACCTTCTTGATCATTATGTTCTGTATCTAAAACACTGAGTTTGATAAAACGGCAGCTATTAGCAAAATCTTTAATTTCGCGAACCGGGTTTGCGGCTTGTTGGCTTTGTGCATAGGTGCTAAATACATATTTTGCATCTTTCAGCGCGTATGCACTAAAACGAGAACGCATAAGTTGCTCTGGCGTATCAGCTTGGCTTGCACCTGTATGAAAAGGTTGGCAGCAAAGCTCGTAAGTCGATTCGCTGCCACAAGGACAAAGGGGGTGGGTGAGTGATGTCATAACAACTTACCTAAAACTATAAATTGTTATTTTAACAAGCCTATTGTGGCTGCGGTACTAAATTGTTTAATTGAGCGCTTTTTGTAAAACAATAAAACTTAGCAGATGCTTGCTCAAGATTTAGATTCATCGAATCAAGTTGATGATTGTTTACAATATCTGTCCATGTGATCACTGCGGCAAAATTACCATTATGTAATGCAGAGCTAAGTACGTACTCAATGTTAACTAAATGCTTTTGTCTGATCACAAGTAGTTTGCTGGTATCAATCGAACACGAATCTAATAATGCTTTGCTAGGAACATGATCAGGGGCAATTAATAGTGTCCATGCATTTTGGCTATTGTAATGATGCAATACTTTTAATAGCTCAAAGGTTGCTGATATTTCGTCTTCAATTTGAATTAAATTAACAGACGCTTTGTCGTTATCTTGTTGGTAGCTTTTAACTGTTCTTAAGGTAATTGGCTGTAACATAACTTTCACTCACTGGTTGTTTATACAGTATGTGTATACAGTAGTTTATACAGTGTTTTTGCGCAAGTACTTTTTTGCTATTTTTTAACCAATCATTCAGTTTTATGTTAATTAAATTCATTTAGTTCTTATTAAACAATGGGTTACTTTTTTGTTTTGGAAGGTCAAAAAGGTGAAAAATTTATCATTAAAATTATACAGTATTCTATACAGTACTGTATGAGCTACTATATTTTGCTTCTATACAGGTGTTTTGCATAAAAAAGCCGGTTTAAAAACCGGCTCTTTATCTTTGCAATTTTGCTATTTATCTAAATAGGTATTTAAAAACTCAAGATATGCGTTTGAGGCTTTAATGCGGTTTTCCTTTTTAGTAAAACCATGGCCTTCATCATCGAATAATACATATTCGACAGGCACATCATTTGCCTTTACAGCGGCAACGAGCTCATCGCTTTCAACTTGTAAAACGCGTGGGTCATTAGCACCTTGGATCACCATTAATGGCTTAGTGATGTTTTTAGCATGAAATAGTGGCGAAATTGCACGGTGACGCTCACTGTCTGTAGCGGGGTCGCCCATTTCGTCATACAGTGCTTTTTTAAAGCTTTCCCACCATGGTGGAATCGAGTTTAAGGTTCTAACCCAGTTAGTTACACCAAAGATATTAATGCCTACTTTGAACTCTTCAGGTTCAAAGGCAAGTGCTGCGGCGGTCATAAAGCCACCGTAGCTGCCCCCCATGATACCAATTTTATCGGCATCGACCCAATCTAGGCTTTGCAGGTGTTTTTTACCGTAAACAATATCTTGTAAATCATCAGTGCCATGTTTTTTATCATCTAAATGGAAGAAGGTTTTACCATAGCCTGAGCTGCCTCGGTTATTAACCGCAAAAATGGCATAACCATGATTGACTAGATGTTGCTGCATCGCACTATATCCAGTACGGCTTTGTCCACCAGGGCCGCCATGCACCCAAACTAAAGCAGGTACTTTATTGTTGCTGTTGGCTTGCTTAGGTTTATATAAAACCCCCGGGATTTCTAAACCATCAAAGCTCTTAAAGCGCACAATTGTGCTCTCAACTAAGTCACTTTGATTAATTGCATCACTTAATGTGTTAGTTAATTGTTTAGCTTTCGGCTCACCGACTTGCCACACAAATAAATTGCTTGGCGAGGTGTCTGAATTTAAATAAAACGCCATAGTTTTTTCATCAGCTGAAAAATTAACACCACGTAAGTTACCTGCAGGCAACGATGGCATAGCAATACCTTTACCTGTGGTGGTATCGATTATCGACACCTTAGTGCTGGCGTCGGCATTAACACCACTTACTTGATAACGGCCAGATTTAGAGAAGTATATAAAGCTGACATCCCACTCATCTTTGAGGGCGGGGCTGTGCTCGCCGGTAGTTAAGTCATAACGCCACACTTGTGCAAACTCACCTTTAGCATCGGTTGAGTAATACAATGATTTACTGTCTCTTGAGAAGGTTTCTGGGCCATACTTAGCGTCGTCGTCATGACGGGTGATAAGCTCTGGTTTAAGGGTTTTTTTACGCGTATCGAGAATGAACACATCGCTGTCTTTGTTCGAATTGTTTTTCGATAAAGCAATAAAGCGGCCGTCAGGGCTTATAGCACCGACATCCAGCCCCATGGTATTTTGATAAACCGGCGTTACTTCATAGCTGTTAGCATCAACACGATATAGGTCCATAAACTTAGCATCACGCTGATTGCTGGTTATAAAAAAGTGTTTACCGTCTTCTGTGAAGCCTGCAAATCCTGCACGGGTTTCTTCACCTGGGGTGAGGTCTTTAACTGTGCCGTCTGTTTCGCGAACATAGATGTGATAACGCTCGTTACCACCTGAGTCTTTAGTAAATAGTACGCGCTCATCTTTAGGGAAATAAGCCACTGCATAAGTACTGTCTTCAAAGTCTGTTAAGCGGGTTTTTTTGGCGGTTTTTATATCTACTTCATACAGGCTATAAATGCCGCTTTCATCACTGCTAACGAGTATTTTGTCGCCTTTTGGTGAAAAGCTGCTGCCCATAATTGAGGTTGTATCAAAAAAGGTTTCAGCATCGTACTGTTTAACAGTTTGGTTTTGTTGCACGCTTTCGGTGCTGCTTGTTGATTGGGTTGATTGTGAACATCCTGCAAGTGCAAGGCTGAGTGCACATGCCACGGCTGCTAGTTGAAAACTCGGTTTCATTGTAATTATTCCTTGTTAATTTTTCGTTATAAAGTGTTGCCTGTTCATAATCTAAACGCAAGTTTTACCCGTTCGATATTTGTTACAAATCATGTAAATAAATAGGGACATGAGTGTGATATTATTTTTCCACTATTAAAGGAAGTAAACATGATTGCAATAAACAACCTCAATAAACGTTTTGCCTCAGCCCACGTTTTTGAAAACTACAATAAGCAATTACAAAGTAAAAGAGTTTGTTTACAGGCAGCCAATGGCAGAGGAAAAACAACGCTACTGATGATGCTCGCTGGCCTAGAAGAGCCACAGTCAGGGCAGATTTTATACAATAATGAGGCATTAAAATCACCGCAAAACGATGCTTCAATTGCTAGCGACCGTATTGTGCTGCCTGATTTTTTAACTGCGAGGCAAATTATTGAACTTAGTTGCAAGGCATTAAAGAAAGACATACCAAAGCAGCTCATTACAGGTTTTAACTTTACAGAGCATCTCAACACTCGCTTCAGTTCTTTATCGAGTGGAAACCAAAAGAAATGCCAGCTTATTACTGCTTTTTTAAAGCAAGCTCCATTTTTACTATTAGATGAACCGAGTGCAGCGCTTGATCAAACAAGTATTCAATTTTTGCTGACCTTACTTGATGACTACTTAGATGATAAACCTAATGGGCAAGTCATCATTACAAGCCACGAACCTCAGGTGTTTATACAGCACGGTTTTGAGTGTACAGCATTATGATTGACTCTCTTGCTAGCTACGTGTCATTCCTTGCTTATCGATACTTAGCATATACGACTAACCTTAAAAGCATGCTGTCTCAGTTAAAGAGCTTTAGCTTGTTGCTCGCACTGTTACTTGGCCCTGCATTTCTTGGTATGGTTTTACTGTTGTTTTTAGGGCTTGGGAAAATAGTCGATAGCCATGCAGAACCCGCTTCTGGCGCCAAATTAGCATTGGTTTATCTTTTACTTGAATCGGTGATGTTATGGGCCATGGCGCCAGCCATTAAAAATGTGCAAAACAGGGCATTTCAGCGAAGCCTTTATAAACCCTCTTGGCGAGTATGTGTTGACTGCAAGTTATTATTTTTAAGTAATGTTTGGCTCATTGCGAGTTTATTAATAGCTGTAGATTTATCGTTGAAACAATGGCTACAAGTGCCTCATTTTATGATTTTTGTGTTTTTGCAGTGGCTATGTGGGGTATTTGTTCTTTATAGGCCAATTGCACTTTTTTATAGCTTGTTAATAAGCTCTGTATTGATATTACTGCCTGTTAGTTTATCTTCGCTGCAATACTATCTAGGATTTATTGCTATTTTCAGCTGTTCGACTTTAATCCCTTCTGTAAGAATTAGCCATAAGTTGAAAGTACACTCGTTTGCTTTATTTTGGCTTAGTTACTTTTTACAACACAGTTGGTGTTTAATATGGCGTGGCTCAGTTTTAGTTGCATGTTTGTTTTCTTTATTACAGCTAATAACAATTCGGAGTGACTTTAGTGATCTGATACAGGCTGCAGCTTTATCAGTATGTGTGTTGCTGACTAGCTCGTTACAGTTCGATTGCATGGCTGTTTTTAAAAAATATCGGTTATTCTTTCAAAGTAATAACCAAGACAAGCTGTTTTATGTAAGCCATTTTATACCGAGTCTTATATTTTTTGCTGTGGCTTTAATGGTAGTCATAAGCATGCTTGGCACTAACTTGATTTACATACCCATTGGCGCAGGCTGGTGTTTATTACAGCAATATATAGCGCAAAAAAAACCAGCGCAATTTGCGCTGGTTTGGTTTTTCATAACAATTGGAATTGTTTTGCTAGCTTAAGCAGCGTCTGCTTTTTTATCGCTTTCGCCACGGGCTACTTTACCAGCAACTAAGTCTGCTGGGTCAAAGTCGTCAACGTTAATAACGTCAAGACGGGCTTTTTCAACAGCCGCTAGTTTGTCGGCTTCAGCTTGGCTTAAAATGCCAGCTTCTAGGCCCATTTGCGCTACTTTATCAAGCTGGAAGAAAGGCAGTTTTACGCCTTTTTCACGGCATACCTTATCAAACAGCGGCTCAACTTCGAGAATGTCTTTAAGCGTTTGCTCTTGACGACCAACAAGGTTAAGTGGCTCGTTTTTAAGGTAAATGTAGTTAGCTAAACGGTTACGAGTTTCGCTTGGTACTTGTAATAAGTGCGCAAGTTTATGCTCAAGCTTATCAGTAGGTTTACGAACTGGACGACCGAATGGGAATAACATAATTTTTAGCATTGCACGAAGTGGTGCAGATGGCATGTTATTGATTAGGTCAGCAAGAGCTCGTTGACAGTGGTAAAGGTGATCTTGACAGCTCCATTGAACTAGCGCAAAATCTTCTTTTTTACGGCCTTCGTCGTTGTAACGTTTAAGTGTTGCAGATACAAGGTATAAGTAGCTTAGTAAGTCACCTAAACGTGCAGAGATACGCTCTTTACGCTTCAATGAACCACCAAATACCGCCATGCTGATATCTGACATTAATGCTAATGATGCACTGAAACGTGACGCAACTCGATAAAACTCAGCTGTTTCGTCTTTGTACGGCGTACTTGTGAAGCGAGCATTCGTTAGTGCTAACCACTTAGTACGAACAAGGTTCGAAATAGTAAAGCCAACGTGACCCATTAATGCTTTATCGAATACTGCAAGCGCTTCTTCACGGTCTTCAATTGCACAAGCGCCTAGCTCAGTTAACACGAATGGATGACAACGAATTGCACCTTGACCATAAATGATCATGTTACGCGTTAAGATGTTTGCACCTTCAACAGTGATTGCAATTGGCGCACCTTGATAACCGCGACCTAGGTAGTTGTTTGGACCAAGCATGATGCCTTTACCACCATGAACATCCATGCCGTGAATTGTTGCTTCACGCATTTGTTCAGTTAAGTGGTATTTGATAATCGCAGATACAACCGATGGTTTTTCACCAAGGTCAACAGCACCGGTAGACATGCTAACGGCAGCATCAGAGCTATAAGCGTAGCCTGCAAGTTTTGCCATTGATTCTTCAACACCTTCCATTTGACCAATAGGTAAACGGAATTGACGACGAATACGGCTGTAAGAACCTGTTGCAAGCGCAATTGTTTTAATGCCACCTGTAGAGTTAGACGGCAAGGTGATTGCACGACCAACAGATAAACATTCAACAAGCATACGCCAGCCTTGACCAGCCATTTTCGGGCCACCAATGATGTAATCAAGTGGTACGAAGATGTCTTTACCGCGAGTAGGACCATTTTGGAATGGTACATTTAGCGGGAAGTGACGACGGCCAATTTCTACTCCAGGAGTATCTGTTGGGATCAGCGCACAGGTAATACCAGGTTCTTTATTATCACCTAGTAAACCGTCTGGATCTTGTAGTTTAAATGCAAGACCAAGTACAGTCGCAACAGGAGCAAGTGTAATGTAACGTTTGTTCCACGTTAGGCTAATACCAACAACTTCTTCGCCGTTCCATTGACCTTTACAAACAACACCGTAGTCAGGAATTGCACTTGCGTCAGAACCAGCTTCTGGTGATGTTAAAGCAAAACATGGGATCTCTTGACCACTCGCTAAACGTGGTAAGTAATGATCTTTTTGCTCTTTAGTACCATAGTGCTGAAGTAATTCGCCCGGACCTAATGAGTTTGGTACACCTACGATAGATGAAAGTAACGTTGATTTACTTGTTAGCTTTTGCAGTACACATGATTGTGCATAAGCAGAAAACTCTAAACCGCCGTATTCTTTTTTGATGATCATGGCAAAGAATTTATTATCTTTTAGATATTGCCAAACATCTTGCGGTAAATCAGTTAATTCGTGCGTTGCGTGCCAGTCATCTAACATGCTACACACTTCTTCAACTGGGCCATCAATAAACGCTTGTTCTTCGATAGTCAGTTTTGGTGCTGGGTATTGGTGTAATTTGTTCCAGTCAGGACGACCACAAAATAGATCCGCTTCCCACCACGTAGTACCTGCATCGATTGCTGATTTTTCAGTATCCGACATTGTCGGGGTTACTTTTTTAAATGCAGCAAAAATAGGTTTGATGATGTATTGTTGACGAATGCTTGTCACAGAAAGTGGCACAGCAACAAGTAAGAATAGTAGCCAACTGATTGCACCAAACGCGCCAGCAAAAGTGCCAACAAGTAAGGTCGCAATGGCAATACCTAAACAGGTATTCCAGCTCGATCTGTGGTAACTCGCCACACTAAGTAGCACGAGTAAACCAAGTAAAAATATGAGAGTCATTGATTATTCCTTAATAGAGGTCAGACCACCTCTTTTAGAGTAGCGCTACAACCATGAATTATCAAGAGGGGAACAAAGATAAAACGATGCTTTGTAAAACCTTTTAATGAGTAAACTGTATGAACAGTGCAAAAAAATTTACAGTGGGCTTATGACTATTTAGTTTATGTAAATGGTACACGTAAAAAGGTGTGTAAAATATGCACTATTTATCAGATAGTTCTGAAAATCTCAGCATAGCAGTTGCCATCTTTAGCGCTATGTACAACAATGAGCGCAGGCAGGGATCAGCCCATCATGCCTTTTACTTCGATTAGTTTTATAGGTTAATAGTTCTATGTGTGAGTTGCTTGGCATGTCAGCCAATGTACCAACGGATATTTGTTTTAGTTTTTCGGGCTTATTAGAGCGTGGTGGAAACACTGGCCCGCATAAAGATGGTTGGGGCATCACCTTTTATGAGGGTAAGGGCTGTCGCACATTTAAAGATCCCGAGCCAAGTTGCCAATCAGAAATTGCCAAACTCGTTAAAGCGTATCCTATTAAAAGTATTTCGGTGATAAGTCATATTCGCCAAGGGAATCGTGGTCGTGTATGCCTTGAAAACACGCATCCGTTTACCCGCGAGTTATGGGGCCGTGAAATTACGTATGCACACAACGGGCAATTATCTAATTATCATGATTTAAAACCAGATTACTATCGACCTGTCGGTAACACTGACAGTGAACTGGCGTTTTGTTGGCTGCTCGATAAGATCCGCGAAAAATACCCTAAGCGGCCATCAAATATGGCGTCTGTATTTCGTTATGCGGCAAAGCTTGCCCATACGCTGCGCGAAAAAGGCGTATTTAATATGTTACTGACCGATGGTGTTTATGTGTTAGCTTATTGCACCAATAACCTACATTGGATCACACGCCGTGCACCGTTTGGCAAAGCGACATTAATTGATGCAGACATGGTGATTGATTTTCAAAAAGAAACCACACCGAACGATGTGGTTACCGTTATTGCAACACGGCCTCTCACCAATGATGAACGCTGGCAGAAAATGGAACCCGGTGAGTTTGCACTGTTTAAAATGGGCGAAAAAATTTAAATAAAAGATGAAGCGCTATTAAGGCGCTTCATTACTCACTTCATTTGTTACGGCGACTGGTGTGGTCACAGTGAATGAATTAAGTTGCACTTCAAATTGCTCTACGCCTTTTTCACCTTTCCACATACGCACGAGCATGTAGTCCATTTCTGGGGCAAACCAAGCAAGTGCTTGGCGTTTATCGTTATCATATAAGCGCTTAACTTTAATCGCTTCTACATTACCAACAGGTAACGAGATCACTTCGGTGCCGATAACTTCAAAGTCGTAATTGCGCAGGTTGCCTTTTTTATCAATCAATGGATACGATAATTGCGTTTTACCTTGTTTTAACTCTTCGCGCACTTGCACTTGGTAAGACAGTGAATCTTGAAAATCGTCAGACCAATCAAGCTTTAATGGGTATTTACTTTCGCTGCTTTGTACTTGTTTTTGCGCCGCATCAAATTTTAAGCTGTATTCTTTATCAGGCCCTGTGCCTGAGCGCTCCATGGTGTAACTTAGCGGAGAAATTTTTTGATCATGGTAAGTAAATTTAGATGTTTCTTTTCTTGAGTCAGAAAAAATCATCCATTCGATTTCGCTGTGATAAGTGATCACGTAGTTACCGTCGGCGGCTTTTTTAAGCTCGCGGATTGCTTTACCATGGGTTTCGCCTTTACGAAGTACATCGTATTTGGCTTCATATTGAGTGAGATCGCCAGCTAAAACACTGGTAGGAAGTAATAAAGTGCCCACACAAGCGAGTAGGGCACTTAAATTTTTATTCTGGATAGTGCGCGCCGTGTGCAGGAAGTTTCTTTTCGTCAAAAACTGCATAATCTGCTTCCATCTTGAGTCGTTGTTCACTGAACCACTTGACCACCAATGGATAGATTATATGTTCTTGCTGATGAACACGTTGTGCGAGTGTCTCTGCGGTATCGTTTTCGAGTACCGGCACTTTGGCTTGAAGAACAACGGGACCGCCGTCTAGCTCTTCTGTGACAAAGTGAACACTGACACCATGAACGTCATCTTTTGCATCTATCGCTCGTTGGTGGGTATTCAGCCCTTGGTACTTAGGCAACAAAGAAGGGTGAATGTTCAACATTTTTCCCTTAAATTTTTGCACTAAGCTAGGAGTAAGAATACGCATAAAACCAGCTAATACAACTAGATTTGGTTCAAAATTGTCAATAATGTCCATTAACTCAGCATCATAGGCCTCGCGCGAGTCAAAATCTTTATGGCTAAGTACACGTGTTTGTATACCTGCATTTTTTGCTCGTTCAAGGCCATAGGCGTCGGCTTTATTACTAATTACAGCGGCGATTTCGGCCTTAATCTCACCACGCGCACACGCGTCGATGATGGCTTGAAGGTTTGAACCGCTACCAGAAATTAATACAACAAGACGACAAGGGGTCATTAGTCACGACCACCTAAAATTTCTACTTGCTCTTCGCCTGCTTTCGCATCTTGGATCTCACCGATATGCCATGCATTTTCGCCAAGATCTTTAAGAATTGTTAAGCTTTGCTCAAGTTTGTCTGCTGGAACAACTAAAATCATACCAACACCACAGTTGAATGTACGGTACATTTCGTGTGTTGTGATGTTGCCGTTTTCTTGTAACCAATTGAAAACTACAGGCCATTCCCAGCTGTCACCTTTGATAACTGCTTTTGCAGATTCAGGAAGTACGCGCGGGATGTTTTCCCAGAAACCACCACCCGTGATATGAGATAACGCGTGTACGTCAACCTGCTTGAATAGCTCAAGTAGTTGTTTAACGTAGATACGAGTAGGTTCTAAAAGGTGATCGCCAAGTGTTTTGCCTTCAAGCTCAGCGCTCGTGTCTGCGCCAGATACTTCAAGAACTTTACGAATTAATGAGAAGCCGTTTGAGTGAGGACCACTTGATGCAAGGGCGATTAATTGGTCGCCTGCAGCAACTTTAGTACCGTCGATAATTTTTGATTTTTCTACAACACCAGTACAGAAACCAGCCATGTCGTAGTCTTCGCCGTCGTACATACCTGGCATTTCAGCAGTTTCACCACCGATTAATGCACAGCCAGAAAGCTCACAGCCTTTACCAATACCTGTTACAACATCAGCCGCAGTGTCTACGTCTAATTTACCAGTTGCATAGTAATCAAGGAAAAATAGTGGCTCTGCACCTTGTACAATAAGGTCGTTTACACACATAGCAACAAGGTCGATACCCACTGTGTCGTGCTTTTTAAGATCGATTGCTAAACGTAGTTTTGTACCAACGCCGTCTGTGCCAGCAACCAGTACAGGCTCTTTATAGCCAGTTGGTAGTTCGCAAAGTGCGCCAAAACCACCGATACCGCCCATTACTTCAGGACGTCTGGTTTTTTTAACTACGCCTTTAATACGCTCAACAAGTGCATTACCGGCATCGATATCTACGCCCGCGTCTTTATAGCTAAGAGACTGTTTTTGTTCGCTCACAGGTTTTCCTCAAAAAAGTTGCATGTGGGTTGCTTAGAAACGCGCGTATTTTACAACAATTGCAATGGCGCGGCTAGTTGAAAAATCACTTTAACCGACTTGACAAGGACAGTTGTCCGGTTTTTTGTTTTCAAGTTCCAAGGCAAAAGTATCAGGCAAATGAACTTTTAACCTTGAAACTCGAAACTTCTCACTATTTGTTAAGCTTTCGCGGTTAAAATAG
>CERL01243838.1_pt1 | contig 11714 bp, 10 predicted proteins | sample 530811 | NCBI WGS metagenome assembly CERL01 (sample SAMEA2620995, study PRJEB7988) | marine metagenome | isolation source: saline water (ENVO:00002010), including
TTTTATCTTACTGAATTTTAGTCATTATTTGTGGGGATACCTCAGGGTCAGTTCCCTGTCTGAAAGAGATGGTTAAAATCATTCGGCCGTCAGAAGCAGTTTGAGAACTCATGTAAAGCATGCCTTCAACCCCATTGATGGCTTGCTCAAGCGGGGCGGCAACAGTATCTGCTATTACATTGGGGTTTGCTCCGGGGTAGCTTGCCGTTACCTGAACGGTTGGCGGTGTTACGGACGGATATTCACTGAGAGGAAGTTGAAAAAACGCTAAAGAACCCGCTATCAGCATAAAAACTGATAAGACAATTGCAAATATGGGGCGCTGGATGAAGAAATGAGGAAATTTCATTTACTACCTCCCTCATTTTTGCCATTCGATTTTTTAGATGCACCTTCAGGCTGCCTCTCAGGTACGCTCAACAGCGTTTGCATCGATACGATGTCTGGCGTAACGGCCATCCCCGGTCGTACGAGCCCTTTTATGATAATTTTTTCCCCGGCCTTCAGACCGTCGCTGATAACACGTAATCCATCGACCATTGGCCCCAACACTATCGGGCGATACTGCGCCTTATTATTGGCATCAACAACAAGGACATACTTATTGCCCTGATCTGTGCCTACGGCTTGATCGTTTACCAAAATTACTTTTTGCTCACTACCAGTGCCTAACTGAACTCTGGCAAATGCTCCAGGAGTAAGAAGACCATCAGCATTCGGGATAATAGCCCGGACACGAACAGTGCCGGTATTACGATCAATTTGGTTGCCAACAAAATCAAGCGCCCCCCCGTGCGGATACCCCTTCTCATTTGCCAGACCTATATGTACGGGTAATTTTTCGTTGCTACGTCCGACAACATCAGGCCGAGCCTTACTGACAGTATTGAGATATGTCGCTTCATCAATATCAAAATAAACATATAAAGGGTCGGACGAAACGATTGTTGTCAATAGAGTCGCGGCCCCCCCCTGGCTGCTGCTAACCAAGTTACCTTCAGTTACTAAAATCCGATCGATACGGCCATCAATTGGCGCAGTCACACGCGAGTATGACAAATCCAGCTTTGCTGCTTCGACTGCAGCCTTCGATACCTGAACCTGTGCAACGCGGGCATTTTTCTCAGAAGATGCATCATCATAGTCTTTACGCGAAACAGCACCTCCGTTTACCAGACGGCTAATACGCTCGTAATTGCGGCTTGCCTGGAACGCCTGAGCTTCTGCCTGTCGTAATTGCGCTTGTGCACTATCAAGCACAACCTGGTAGGGCCGCGGATCGATTTGAAATAACATCTGTCCTTTCTGAACCAGACTTCCCTCCGGCACCGTAACAGATTCGATTGCCCCTCCTACCCTGGGGCGTAGCTCCACTGTTTTAATAGCCGCTAAAGAACCGGTAAATTCAGCAGAAGGTATAATATTCCGTGATACGGCAACAGCCACGGGTACCTGTGGACCTGCAGGCGCATTTGCAGTTTTTTTTTGCGTTTCGCTTGCATCATCATTTGCAAGTACCACTTCTGTATTGGCTGTCACTGCAACTGCCATCAGCAATATCCCAACTTTCATTTTCATCATAACGATCCTTTCATTCACCAAAACTCTTCGGCCAGTCCGAAGTTGGCGTCTGTAGTAATTTCTTACAGGCTAAAGCTTGTAGTAACTGGAAGGTCAAGGGGGAGGATGATAAAAACTTAGAAAGATCGCACTGATAAAATTGATTAAATCGGCTATTGAGGTGAATTCGTACAAAAAATTGAAAATTGTTTAAAACATAATGTTATTCATAGAAAAAATCAGGCCACTGAAATGGCCTGATGTAAAGGATGCTAATAGCTAGTACTTACCTCAAGCATCAATCGTGATATCACCGGCAGGAATGCACTGACATGTCAAACATGCCCCCTCATCAGAGGGCTCCACACCATTCAGATGCTGTACGTTCCCTGCAATCACCCTAGTTGAACAGCTTTCACATTGTCCAACACGACAACCACTAGGCATTTGAATCCCAAGCTTTTCCCCAAAATTAAGTAGAGTACCTTTATCCGTGGTCCAAATCTCTGTTCTTCCTGATTTTGCAAAAATGACTTTATGACGTAATGAGGGATCATTATTTATTTTTGCTGGAGAACGAAATATCTCGTAGAAAATAGCAAATGCAGGTACACCTCTCTCCTGAAGCCCTCGCGATATCGCATCCATCATAGGCTGCGGACCACACATGTAATAACGAGCATTATTCTCAATAAGATATGCCTCGACATCTCCCGCACCAACGTAACCAGCTCTATCATAATCCAATCCTGGAATATCACAGTCGAGGGGCTGATTGTAGATATTAATTACTTTAAGCCTGTCAATAGACGCATTTAGCTCCGCAATTCTTTTCTTAAACGCATGTAGCCTACTATTTTGATTAGCATAGAAAAGCCAGATCTCCGGACCTTCCGCTTGGGGGTTAATAGACTCCAGATAGGAAATGAATGGAGTAATTCCAATACCGCCAGCAAAGATTACGACAGGCTGGACGGCATTGAGCGGGACAATGAAATTCCCCCCAGGAGGGGTAAGTTCAACATCCTTGCCTATCTGCAAATGCGTGTTTATGTAGGATGACATTATTCCTTCAACATACTCACCTTTCTCATCAGTCGCTTTCTGATGACGGACAGAAATGGAATAGGTTTTACGGTCATGAACAAACGCAGGGCCTGTCAGCGAATACGCCCGGGTAACGATCTCTTCAGAATCGCTCATCGGACAACAGCTAACAGTGATATGCTGGCCCGGTTCATAATCAGGTAAGTAGCCTTCACTGTTCGATTGGAAGGTAATTGTCGTAACATTATCTGCTTCTTTTTTCAGTTCAATGACTTTGAATGTTTTACGACCTTCCCAGGGGCGCCTTATCAGCTCAAAATCATTCAAGCGGCGAATGCGGCAGCGGAATGAACGCAAAGGTAAAGCACCGCTGACTGGATCATAGCTATCACCGCTGATTAAACTATTGTAATTGCTACTGTACTCACCTTTAACCGGGTATGAAGGTTTGCCAAAATCAGGACAAGCCTGCCACCACCCAAACTCAGCAATTACAGTTTCATGAGAGAGTTTGGCTTCCACTTTTGCTCTAAATCGAGCAAGACCTGCTCTCGTTTCAATTTCTACCCAATCCCCCGTCTTGATACCTTCTTCGTCAGCCAGAGTTGCCGAAATGTCTACCGTTGGATAAGGTGCTTTTTTTCGTAGGCTAGTCAGGCTTCGATGTTGGCTATGACAGAAGAATCCGCTTTTAACGGATGTCAGCATTAATGGATAATCAGGATCGTTGCGCTGGTATTCTTGCGGCTGTACATACTCAGGTAAAGGATTGTAACCATAGTGATGAAGGATCTCAGAGTAAAACTCTGCACGTTTTGTTTCTGTATTGAAACCTGCCAGATATCCACTATTTGGGTCTCTGAAAGCATATTTTCTGACTTTATGCTCAAGCGGGATATCGTAACCTTCTGGCTTATTTCTGAGCATCTCAACAGTCAAACCTAATGGTTCTAGTTGATAATTCCAGGCTGCCTCAATATTGCCGTCGAAGAACGCTTCATTCATTCCTAACCGGCATGCAAGATCGAAAACAATCTCAAGGTCGGAACGGCTTTCACCGCGCGGAGAGACCATTTTTTTTCTCAACTGAATGTGGTCCTGAGCAGCAGCACTACTTTCAAACCCGGTTCTTAGGCCTTCGCGCTCCCAGGCAGTGTTAACTGGCAGAAGGATATCAGCATACTTTGATGTAGGCGTTTCAAACAAATCTACATGGGCATAAAACTCAAGCGCCTCAAGCGCCTGTTGTCCGAGAGAAGTATCACTTTGTGAAAGTAATATGTTGGCACCAAAGCCAATTAACCCGCGAATTTTATAGGGTGTACCTTCTAATACTGAATGCCAGATATCCTGAGAATGAACCCAACCTTGTGAAGGCGGCCCGATAGGCCTTTCTTCAAGGCCTAATGCTTTATCCCATTGTGATTTAGGCATCAATGTCGGTGAATTAACCACATTTACCGGGTGGCTGGCATAGATTCGATTACATCCTTCCTGATCGAAACAACCGGTTAAAGCATACAGTGTCGCAATCGCACGTTCTGTTTGGGTGGCATTAGTGTGTTGAGCCACTCCAGACCAACTGTGGTAGGCGATTTTCTTGGCCCCGGCAATCAAACTCGCAGCGGCTTCAATTGACGCAACAGATACCCCGGTGATACGGCTTACGTTTTCTGGGTCATAATTAGCCAACATATCTTTAAAAGATGAAAACGCCGTTTGGCAGGAAATTTTTGCACCATCAGCTATTGCGACTTCAACATTGCCCTCAAGTGCAGCTGTAGGCATCAGCGTTTCTTCAGTTCGAGTCTCGGAATCGATAAATGTGACTTGCTGGTTGTGTTCGTCCCAAACTGTATAGCGATTACTGATGGCAAGTGGGTTAATATCTTTTTCCCGAAGAAAATAACCATTATCATTTCGAACCAACAAAGGACCATTAGTCCAGTTTCGAACAAACTCATGATTAAACAGGTTTCGTTCTACCAGGAGATGGCTTAACCCCAAAGCTAATGCACCGTCAGTTCCAGGATTGACATCAAGCCAGGCATTTGCTTCTTTCGCTAAGGGTGTCGGGCGAGGATCCACGACAATCAGTTTTGCGCCGTTATTTCGACCAGTACCAATCGCACTAGCCTGGGCAAGCCAAGTATTCGCGGGGTTATGCCCCCAAAGAAGAATAAGATCGGCATGGGAATAATCAGCAACAGGAATGCCGCAGCCAAAGGTCCATCGATGTGCAACGTCTTTATGCCAGTTACATATCTCAGTTCCATAGCTGGTATTTGGGCTGCCATAGATACGAACAAATCGCTCTAACCATTCAATTGCATCACTGAGGGGGGTACCGCTTGGGCTCGTAAAGCCGAAAGCGACAGATTCAGCTCCATCCTCTCGTTTAAATTTTTCCAGTTGTCCGGCTATCGTTGACATAGCCTCTTCCCAACTTATACGTTGCCAGCCCGGATCCTCTGCACCTTTAGGATGAGTTCTCTTCATCGGGTACAGAATTCTATTTGCGCTGTCCACCAGCTCAGGTGCCGCTTTCCCCTTCATACACATGGCCTTACCATTAGGGTGTTCAGGGTTAGCCCGTACCTTGATCAGGTGGTCATTTGCTACTTCACTCAGCGTCCCACACCGCGAACGGCAAAGTGTGCAATATCCGGGAATAATATCTGACATTGGAAACCTCACTACTAAAAACAGTTAATATTCTTTAAAAACCACATTGATTTCTTTTTACCCAAGAGTTACTAACCCAATTAATGTCATCTTGTTTTGTAGGCGTAATTTCAGTTGAAATTACTGTCATCTATGGATTGCGGCTAAGAAATTTCAGGACCAGAGTCTGATTTTTGTAAACCGTTAACATCTGCAAGATACAGTGCACTCAAAATAGGGCATTCAGGCTTATCATCCCCTGCACAGCAATCAGAAAGCGTTGTAAGTATTGATGCCATACGCTGAAATTCTTGAATTTTTCGCGTCAACTCGTTGATGTGTGACTCGACTAATTTTTTTACATCAGCACTCTGGCGCGAATGGTTCCCCCACAGACAGAGAAGTTCCCCTGTTTGTGCCAGAGAGAAACCTAATTCCCGACATCGGCGTATAAAATGTAATTTGTACACATCAATATCGCGGAACATCCGATACCCGGCTGCAGTTCTGGCTACTTCCGGTATTAATCCCGCCTCTTCATAATAGCGGATCATTTTTGCGGAAACTCCGGATAACCGGGCAGCATCACCAATGTTCATCCTTACCTCCCAAAATGTATTCTGTTGATACCAGATCCAGTTTCAAATGACGTCGTTTCCGGCGCTCTTACCTTGCATACGTAGTGATACGGTTACCGTCTGGCTCATCAATATTGAGTCGATATCCAGCCTAAACCTTCCTGTGGCGGTAAGGTCAAGAAAAAAGATCATCAAGATAAGCTGTATAAGAAACCAGATGTGACGAAAATACTCATCTCCCTTATGACCACATACTTAATGACTCAAAACACTCTTCTTTGGGTTTAGAAAGAATGCTATCTCTAGTGGAATCATTTTTATATTCGCCAACACTCACTAATTCCCATGATTCGACATCATTCAACAACGCAAGCATCAACTTATTATTTAATGCATGACCTGACTTATAAGCATGGTAGGCGCCAATAATATTATGGCCTGATACGAAGAGGTCTCCAATCGCATCCAGTGTTTTATGTCGCACAAGTTCGTTGTTAAATCGCAGACCTTCCGGGTTCAGAACGCTATATTCATCAAGACCTATCGCATTATTCAAACTTGCCCCTAACCCAAGACCTTTTTGTTGTAGAAGTTCTACATCACGAACAAATCCAAAAGTTCTGGCATCAGCAATCTCGCCAATATAGTTTTCTTTCGACACTTCAATATTTAATCTATTGGTCTCAGCAGAAATCAAGGGATGCTTAAAATCAATCATAAAATCGATCGAGAACTTAGAGTCTGGATGCAAAAGAGCCCATTTGTCGCCATCTTTTACGGAAACCGTTTTTTTTATCAGCAGATATTTTTTTAGCGCACACTGCTCTATCAAACCAGCGTGCATTATTGAATATATGAATCCTCTGGCACTCCCATCGAGAATGGGAAGTTCTGGAGCATCGAGCTCCACCAAGAGGTTATCAAGTCCCATGCTGGACACCGCAGAGAGGAAATGTTCGATTGTTGAAACTCGAACTCCCTGAGGGTTGATAATGCTTGTTGCCAGCATAGTGTCATGAATCTGATCGGCACGGAGCTGAATATCAACAACAGGAGTTACATCTGTTCTACGGAACCGTATGCCACTATTGGCACCAGCAGGCATGATTTTCATGTTAACGGTTTTACCGCTATGCAAGCCAATACCGTTTAACTCAACAATATTCTTGATAGTTTTTTGCTTGATCATGGAGACCTCTATTTGCTCTAGCGACTAGGCAGAACGTCTGCAACAAGGCTCCATTAATGATTCCCCCTATTGCCCTGTTCATCGTCCTCGCTACTCTCGACTTGGTTCCATTAAAACCCTAAAGTTGATATAGGGTCAAGCTTTTATACGATATACACATGAAGCATCTTGCACGAGTCGCACTGACTGACCCGAGTTAGTTACCATCATATTCCTTATGGTTGAGACCATATGGAAATCAGTGAATTAAAAATATTTATTCATCCAAAACACAAATGGTTTTAAGAAAACCTAACCCCCTTCTTGTAAAATTATTCAAGATAGTCAAGTATATTTTTTATATTGTCAATTAGGGCCACATGCAGGTCAGGGTCATCACATTCATCTGAATGGCAATAGGAAATATGTTGAAGTATAATTCTTTTTTTGAATTCGCTAACGGTGCACTCCAACTCATACACCGACCGTACGATATCAATACAAGGTTCATCATCGATTAAAAAATCCTGCATTTTATTATATTTATCAGCCAGCTCTTCTATCATAGGAATCAATACGGGGTCATTAACTAACATTGGCATATCTCTCCTCATCGTCTGAAAGTAAAGATGGACACAGCGCTGATAAATCCCAACTCCCTTGCTTACGGTACCGACCGGGAGGAAGATGAAACTTGTTTTTGAAAGCTCTCGTGAAAGTTTGTTGCGAATCAAAACCATACTGAAGAGCAATGTCCAGAACTGTTCTGGAAGTTAGTTTCAGATCGATGGCAGCGCAGGATAATCGACGAGAGCGAACATATTCACCCCGCGCAATGCCGGTCGCCTGTTTAAATAAACGTTGAAAATGCCATCGTGAATAACCAGATTTTTCAGCAATGATTTCTACTGGCAAGGTTTTATTCAATGAACATTCAACCCACTGTACAATATCTTCGACAACACTTTCAGAATATTTTTTGGTGTCCATCCGCTCCCCCTCAAACCATATTCGATAAATATGTTCAAACCAGAATACGGTCTCTGAGTCTGTCGTCCATGAAGAACTCAGAGACCCAACTCTTTATTTTCGTAATAATCTCAGGCCATTTGCCACAACCAGAAGACTGGCACCAACATCAGCAAATACAGCCATCCACATGGTTCCCATTCCCATGAGCGTGAGTACAAGGAATACGGCTTTAATACCTAGAGCGAGGCTGATATTTTGTACAAGTAAGCTGTACGTTTGTCGGGACAATTTCACAAAGGCTGGTATTTTACGCAGGTCATCATCCATTAAAGCTACATCTGCAGTTTCAATCGCCGTATCAGTACCCATTGCTCCCATAGCAAAACCGATATCAGCTGCAGCCAGAGCCGGTGCATCATTGATACCATCACCAACCATCCCAGTGATTCCAATCCGTGAATGCTCTTCAACTGCACGATGTTTATCTTCTGGCAATTGATTCCCTCGAGCCTCATCAATTCCAACCTGAGATGCGATTGCTTTAGCTGTATGTGGGTTATCACCAGTCAGCATAATAGTTTTAACGCCAAGTTCATGAAGTTGTTCAATCGCTTCACGACTGCTGTTTTTAACAGTATCAGCAACAGCGAACAGCCCAAGCACTTGCTTACCATCATTGAGTAAAATAACTGTTTTACCCTGGCTTTCCAGCCTTTGTACTGTTGCTTTAATCTCTGATGGACAATTAAAGTGTTCTTCTGTCAAACGCAGGTTTCCAAGGTAAAAATCCTTACCTGTAATTACGCCATGCACACCTCGCCCAACAATCGCTTCAAAGCTGTCAACATCCTGCTTTTTCAAATCAGCAGAAGCATTCACAATTGCCAGTGAAACAGGGTGATCAGAGTAACTAGCGAGACTAGCTGCAGTAGTACGAACTTCACGCTCGCTCCATCCATTGAATACCATTACGTCGGTTTGTACTGGTTTCCCATGGGTAATAGTTCCTGTTTTATCCAGCGCAAGGGCTTTTAGCTTACGTCCCTGCTCAAGATAAACACCGCCTTTAATGAGAATCCCTTTGCGAGCAGCTGCAGTAAGTCCACTGACAATCGTTACTGGCGTAGAAATAACCAGGGCACATGGACACGCTATGACAAGCATAACTAAAGCTTTATAGATCCACTCCTGCCATGTTCCTGCCCCAAACAATGGTGGCAATACAGCAACCGCAACAGCAATACCCATAACGACTGGGGTATAAATCTGGGAAAAGCGGTCAACAAAACGTTGTGTAGCTGCTTTGGCACCTTGCGCCTGCTCAACAGCATGAATGATTCGCGCAAGGGTTGTATTATTTGCAGCTGCAGTGACTTTATATTCAAAAGAGCCTGACTGATTTATTGTTCCAGCAAATACTGTATCGCCCGCGATTTTATCGACAGGCATACTTTCACCTGTAATTGGAGCCTGGTTAATGGTGGTTTGACCTTTGACGATTTCTCCGTCGAGACCAATTCGTTCACCTGGTTTTACCCTAACAATACTGCCCGGTTGTACGCTACTGGCGTCAACTTCCTGCCATGTTCCATCAGCTTGTTGGACCATTGCAGTTTCAGGAGTCAGGTTCATCAGTGAACCTATTGCATTTCTGGCTCTATCGAGTGATTTGGCTTCTATTAGTTCAGCAATGGTGAATAACACCATAACCATCGCCGCTTCTGGCCACTGCCCAAGGACCAAAGCCCCAGTAACGGCAATACTCATTAGTGCATTGATATTCAAGTTGCCATTGCGAATCGAAATCCAACCTTTTTGGTAGGTTGTCAGACCACAAGAAAGCACTGCTATCAAAGCCAACCCAGCTTCGAGCCAGTCAGGCATATCAGCCCAGTGCATCACTTCGGCTGCAAGAGCAGCTACGCCAGCCAGAGCTAATGGCCACCAGGGCTTTTTTTTCTCCTGGGTATTTTTCTTGCCGCTAGTATTATCCGAAACTTCTGGCTCGAATCCCAACGAGCGAATTGCAGCCATGATCGCTTCAAGCGAATCCGGTGTATGAGTTACAGTCAAAACACGCTGCATCAGGTTGAAATCAAGCTCTTTAACAGAGCTCATTCCACCCAGTTTCTTTTTGATAAGATTTTCTTCAACAGGACAATCCATCTGCATAATGCGAATTTCTGTCCGTAATCCACCAGCCACAACCTGCGAGCCCCCCAGGCTACTCAATTGTTCTGGAGCCGCGGAGCAACAATCCCCCTCATGGCCGTGATCGTGGCCTTCATGAGAATGCTCTTGCGCGGCATGATCATGGTTACATCCCTTATGATTATGCTCATCATGCGAATGCCCTTCGCCGCCATGACTATGGGCATCATGATTATGGCCTTCATGGGAATGGTCATCACTGCATTTATTGTGATTATGAGCCTTCTGATCATGTGCATGATCATTTGCTTTATGTGATTCACCAGTATTCTTAACCCGGAGTCCTGTCCCTAAATTGAACGTTTCACAGCAACTAGCCGCTTCGTCTCCTGCAGGGGTTTTGCTATTTTTTACACCACCACTCATTTTCATTTCCTCATCTGCTAACTATACTGACTATTAAAGACCCTGATCTAACTACAGGGTCAAGTGCATAAGGGGGGATGCATGAAAATTGGTGAATTGGCCCGTAAGGCGGGTTGTCCGGTGGAAACTATTCGGTACTATGAGAAAAAAGGATTACTTCAAGCTCCATTAAGAGATATTGAAAATAACTACCGCTGTTACAACAATACTCATCTGGAAAAGTTGTTATTTATCCGACGCTGCCGCTCTCTTGATATGACTCATGAGGAAATACGTGCATTGCTACTGGCAATTAATAATCGCGGTAAAGACTGTGGCCCCATTGATGCAATAATCAGTGCCCATCTCACGCATGTTCAGCATCGTATTAAAGAGCTATTAGCCCTGGAAACACAACTAAAAGAACTTAATGGCTATTGCAGCTCAGACCGGAGCGTGGACGAATGCGGGATAGTACAGAAATTGACTGCTGATGAAGAGAATGGTGATCTTCCTTTAACCGTACCAACTGACCACTTGGGGGGGGTGCATTAGTGGTGTGCGCTTATAAGTTGATTAGACTGATGGCGTAACACTAGCCCATACAGCTTTGTGCTACGCCATCATGCCCTTAAAATAAGGGGTCGGGCTTTTTCCATTTCGTTACCACGAGAACTACGTTGCACCGCCCCTTCTCTCTTACCGGGATGGCTTTTAGCATCAGCGGTCATTAATGTCTGGTATTGGGCATTCAAATCGCTCATCCCCAGCACAGCTTTTGAACAGAGCTCTGAGTGTATATGCCATTCGTTGCATATTTTCCATACGTCGCTCTAAATCATCCATATGCTCTTGTGCCAGACGTTTAACATCGGCGCTCTGGCGAGATTTGTCATTCCATAACTTGAGCAAATCGGCTATCTATTCAAGAGAAAAACCAAGGTCACGCGCACTGCGGATAAAAATCAGACGGTGGACATCATTGGGTGCATAATCACGGTAGCCTGCTTCGGTACGACCTATAGCAGGAATCAGACCAATTTGCTCGTAATAGCGAATCATCTTTGCGAAGATTCCTGATTCGTTCGATGCTTTACCAATGTTCATAACTCCCCTTTATCTTAGTGCTCAGAGTCTTCTGCCAGCGGAGTCTGGAACCGACGCAAACG